>WSSedL1CaDRAFT_10000338_pt1 | contig 32800 bp, 25 predicted proteins | sample WetSurSL1Cattail_FD_9464 | JGI IMG/M metagenome (IMG submission 9464)
TTTTGATGCTCTCCATTCGAGCCATTGGCGTCCGTACGTTCCTATTTCTTTTACTCCTGTGCCTACATTGTCGGCTGCAGTGTTTCTTTCCCACGATTTCACAATATCCGAAGGAGTGGGGGTGGTAGAAAGATTTGCCCATGTTTTAAACTGTTCTAATGAATAGCTGGAAAAATCGGAAGATATATCGTAGTACCGACAATAATCCAGAATAATACCGTCGATATCGTAATTTTGTACCACTTCTTTTAGCAACGATATTTCATAATCATATACTTTTGAGTAAATAGGATTCATAAATACTGCACCGGAAGCATTGGGCATGTCTGCCATCTTTTTGACTGTTAAGTCAGTTCCGTCGCTGTTGTTTACCTGAACAATCTGCGCCTGCATATTCATAAAATCTGCATTTGTATAAGCCAGTCCACGACCACCATAACCTTCGGTCATAATACTCATGGAGGCATAAATGTAGAGATTATTCTTTCTGGCTGCTTTTACCATTTCACCTAAATAATCCAAGGATTCGGGTTGGGTCATACCATTACTTTCTTTCAGATGTCCGGCAATGCTGCTGTTATATTGTACCAAGCCGGTCATCCCTTTTACTTCAACAATGATTCCGGTAGCACCCATCGCTTTTATTTTAGCCAAAACAGTATTCATTTTATCTGCAGAGTTCAGCCGTTCGAAATTGGCATTGCCTTCTATCCATACCGTGATATTGTTTTTCGTTATAATGTCTGACACTACAGTGTTTGTATTGGCATTGGCTGTTCCGTCACCAGGTTCGGGCGCCACCACATCCGGTACTTCTGTCGAGCTGCTTTTGCATGATAATAGCAATGCGATGACAAAAACCAGTATGAGAGAAAAAGAGAATTTAGACGCTTTCATAATCTGTCAATTCTATTATTTAAAAGAAACGGCAGTAACTACTTTTCGTTGAGTTCCATCGCTGGGCTTAATAGTTTCTTTCCCATTTATCAGCATGCACGAAGATCCTCCACCATCAAGATTTAATGCTTCCACACAGCCTATGCTCTGAAGTATTTTTGTTTCTTCGGCCAATGTAAAACCGGCTACACCGGGTGTCATGTTTCTACCTTCGCAAACAAAAAATATCATGAAGCCTTTTTTGGTGATGCCAATGGATGTTCGGGGAGCATTTATTTCAGGTTGTATGCCACTTTCATCGTCAAACAATTCTTCCGAAAACGAATTAATTGCTTTTCCGTCTTTTATCAGCACCGGACCGGCACCAATAGCTGTTTTGGCTTTCCACAACGTAGCACCTGCAGGGAACGAAGCTGAGGGCATAGCCAAAGGTGTTGTTCCGCTTTTGTTTTCTGCGGGAGCAGGGTATGAATAAGTCACGTCATTATTTGTATAAATCCAGTTAACCTTGTATGTTCCATCCGTCATCAGACCAAAGGCACCCCGGGTAGGGTAATAAAGCACTGTGGCACTCGACCGGTATTCTATCTGATTGTTAGGGCAAATCACTTTGCTATCGCGGCACAACATGCTTAATGAACTTCCGTCCCAAAAATATCCGCCGTTGATTATGATTGGAGCATTGTCGGCATTGTAAAATTCAGTAGGGGTTTTATAACCCGATGCTTTACCCAATACATTGAATATCGCGCTTTTATTCATATCAGCTATTGCAATATAGGCTATAGCAGTTTTGTTTAATAATGTGGCGGGTGATTTATACACTTTTATATAAGAAGGTAAATCGCCAAATCCGGTTTGAAGCTTCCATCCCTGAGCCAGCATTGTTGAATCGGTGCTTGCACTGTCGCTAATGGGGTCATCCCATTCCCATGCAGGCGTGCTATTCCCATTATGACTGCATGCTGAAAGTGTTTGTATAAATACAAACCCAAAGACAATGAGTAGATTCGAAGTTTTACATTTTATTTTGTACACGTTAAAAATGAGTTGTTATGAGAGTTTAATAAAGAGGTTTCAGCACCCTTATAAACTCATAAGGGTGCCGGAACCAGATCTTTTTTTCTACTTTTTAATACAATCAAACTGATAAGCACCAAGTGTCTTACAATTGTTATCGATATAATACAGCGTTAATGTATATCCATCAGCTGAAGGAACAAGCAGCACATCGCCCGTTGCTGAGACACCATCATCGCTGGAATTGAACACAGAGATGGTAGGGCTGAAAACCAGAGCTGTAGATGCATCTACTGTACCTGTGAACATTGAAGTGCTTGTTACATCATACATATAAATTTGTGTGCCCATACCCCATTGAGGAAAATGTGAAATAGCACCCATCGTTAAATATCTGGCTCCATTAAATGCTTTTGCATCCAGGCAACTGTAATTATATCCCCATGCATTACCGTCATTCTTCGGATTTAAACTTGTCTGACTGGTTGTGCCTTTCATATAATGCAGCACGTCAGCATCGTAGAATGTAGTGAAATATCCGTCCGAAGTACTCGTAGTAGGATAAACAATATCACCGATAGTGACATCCGAATTCCAACCTCCGATACCTGTCATGGTTATTACTTCAGGGCTACCAACAGTTCCTCCGCTTACAATCCAGCGAATGTAGCTACTTGAACCGTTAGCATTTTCAAGTTCTGCACTGATAATGGCATCTCCATCAATGCTACCTTGTACCGACATTTTCCGTCCCAATATCGATCCGGTAGAATTGCTGTACGAGATAAATATAGAAGGGGCTGTGGTTACCGATTTTGTTCTGTAAATCCTGAATGTATTACCATCTGCGGCATAGTTACACGTTAAGAGATTTCCATTCAAATCGTTTGTTACACAACCGGCTGCGCTAGCCGAACCCAAGGTTATTTCGCCAATTTTTGCTCCGGTAATTCTATTGAAATAAATCGGTGTGGTACCGTTACCCATATTTACAATCAGGTTGTTGCCAATAGATGCAAGTGAGGCATTGTTTGTGCTGCTCCAGGCAAAACCTTTAGTTGTAAAGTCGAACGACCATAATAAAGTTTCACTGCCCGACCGATAACCGTAAGAAATCTTTTCAGGAGCTGCTTTGCTTACCGTATAGGTGCTGGTGCTACCATCCTGAGCAGTTACAGTAAATTCCGTGCTTACGTTCAGATTCATAACAGTGGTTTTAGGATCTGGCGATATAGTAGCATGTGGCGATAACTTGAAATCTACGTTTACAGTCGAAAGATCTTCTGTAGTGATAAGTGAAATTATCTTGTTGTCCTGATCAATAGTTCCGGTTACACCGGCAAAACCCGTTACATCATTTGCCGGTACCGAAAAGTAAGTAATCTGAGTACCGCTTAGTTTTTTAATTGTTCCGGTAATACATATTTTTTTTGTCTCACCTTTTCCATTGGTATAATTGAAGTAATTCTTTTGTGTCAGATCCAGAATGCCTAATTTTGGAGAGAGGCTGCAGTTATCGTCCATCGAAGCAATTACTCTCATCTTGGTGATTGTTGTGGTTGTATCGGTTTCTTCCGGATAATAATACGGAATTTGAACAACAATATCCGAATCAAGGCTGGTGACAGTTGTTTTAAATGCTGCAGAAGTATGATAGCCTTCTGCAAAATAAGTTGTAAGACTGTTCAATCCGTCACTGTTGGTTGATGAAACGAGGTCATCGGGCGATTGACAACCCATGAAGAATCCCACGACTCCAGTTAATATTATATATAGATGCTTTTTCATATTGCTTTTATTATTAAGTAATAATATTTAATGATCTGTTTTCTGAAAGCAAAATTCAGATAAATAATCTTGTAACTCGTAACTATTTACTTGTAACTGTTTATGTGTTATCTCCACTCTTCATACTGTTGAATAGCTGTATTGTTTGTCAGCTCGTCTTGTGGAAGAGGAATACGATAAAGCTTTGCGGGAAAATAGCGATTTTGTTTATCACAATCAACATAGGTGTATGTAAAAGAATTGTCAAGATTCTTCACAATTTTCAATCCATGTACTCTGTATCCTGTATATTCTGTTGCCGCTAATTTCCAACGACGCATATCCCAGAACAGAAGTCCTTCGTAAGAAAGTTCTACTTTACGTTCCTGACGGATGGCAGCCATTAAATCTGTACCGCTTTTGCTTGTATAAGGTAGTCCAACCCGTTCTCTGATTGCTTTTACAGCTATATTGGCACTGTCTGTATTCCCTGTGTGGTAACACGCCTCAGCGAAGTTTAATAATACTTCAGCGTAACGAATAGAAATCCATGGTTGGATACTGCTTGTTCTGGCTGACAGGTCATGCGTTTCATCGATAAGTTTCCGTAAGTAATAACCGGTAGTTGTACGTCCGGCCGGAGCAGGGTCGTCACTATACTGACACCAACCGTCGGTGCCATTTACATAAGGTTCGATGGTACGGCTTTTCCAGCTAGCTCCGTTGTATAAAATTGAAGCCTGAAAGCGTGGTTCTAATTTATCATAAGGAGGAGTTGTAGTTGTACCGGTAGTGGTATGCCATTCCGACCAATCCGGAAATCCGCCAGTGTCTGCTAATTCATACGACTCTACCATTTCCTGAGTAGGAGTTCCCAATCCGCCTTGTTGAATGCCGGTATCACCTCCGGGCGAAAATTCATCGTCAAAATTGTGATAAACTCCACTTACACTATAATTGTATTCAAGAATAGCTTCTTTATTGCCGGTACTGCCTGATTTGAATGCATTTGCATAGGAGCTTGCCAATGCATAATTGCCCGAATTCATAACTTTGGAAGCGGCACTCTGAGCAACATCCCATCTTTCGGCATAAAGCATTGCCCGCGACAACAATGCATAGGACGCTCCACTTGTAATTCTTCCAAAATCATTTGTTGCCCAAGTGGCAGGGAGGTTTGCACCTGCAAACTTCAAATCAGCTTCTACCATATCCCAGCCTTTGGCTTCGGTACTGATTGGGGTGTTTGCACTTATGTTATCAAGATTCTCATCGTACAAGATTACATCTTTGTAGCGTTTCAACAATTCAAAATAATAATAGGCGCGGAAAAAACGAAGCTGACCTGCAAAGTGAGCCGTAGTTTCACTATCAAAAGAGCTATATTTATTCATATTGCTTAGCGCTTCGTTTACTCTGCGAATCCGGGTATACAAATCGCTCCATGCACCTAAATCATAAGAAGCCCAGCTGGCCGACATGACGCTTGCATATACAAACAGATTACATCTGTCCATATGCGTGGCGTTGGTTTTAGAACCGTATTTCAGAGTTTCTGTAAATCCTTCAGTCAGACCATCTATCGATTGATTTGTTCCAAAACTACCGTATAAATTGATTGAATTGTAAAAATCATTTATGGCCAATTCGGCCAGATCCGATTGACTCCATATTAGTTTATCCGAAACTTTATTGGTGGGTGTAATGTCAAGATAATTGCTACACCCTATAAAACTAAGTGAGAAACTTATTATTACTACACTTACTATTTTTGTACTTATACTTTTCATATCTTCTAATTTAGAATGTGAGAGTAATACCTGTCATAAATGTTTTCTGTTGGGGATAGTAACCATTATTTACACTTGGTGACTCTGGATCGATGCCCTGAGGTAATCCAGATAACGTAAATAAGTTAGATCCCTGAACGTAGATTCTCGTTTTGGTTATTTTTACTTTCTTCATCCATGAAGCCGGTAGCGTATAACCAATCTGAGCTGATTTCAGACGAAGATATTTTCCATCCCGAAACCAAAATGTAGAAGCCAATCCATTGTTATTATGAGGATCATTTACAGTTAATCGTGGATATGTTCCGCTTGTATTATCCGGACGCCATGCATTTTCAACTAAATAAACGGGTGAATTTGCTCCATTATTAAATGTCTTTGTGTAGATTGTGTTATCGTCATATCCATTATAATAGGTACCTGTAAGCGATACTTCGCAACTGGCAGCACCTGTAAATTGAACATTGAAATCGAAACCGCGCCAATCTCCAAACAAGTTTAACCCAGCAACGAATTCTGGACGGTTTGATTTTCCAACATAAGCTTTATCTTGATAATCAATAATTCCATCTCCGTTTAAGTCTTTGTATTTAATGTCACCAAGACGGGGTTTTTCTCCAAATGGCCATGCGGAACTATTGATTTCGGCTTGCGTTTGATAAAGACCTTCGGCCACCCAGCCATATAGAGTCCCCACAGCTTTGCCTGTTAGTTTTGCATAATCGGGAGTATTTGAACTGTCGGGATACCGTAACCAGCGGGTTTTGGCATAAGTCAGATTGAAACTACTACCAAAATTAAAGATGTTTTTTCCTGTTCCAATATGGTTTCGGTGGGTCAGCGTAATTTCAATACCTTTACTATCTGTTTTTTCATAGTTTTTGTATGTTGGATAATAACCTCCCATGGATGGTGGATAGTTTGACCCCATGTAAGTAAGGATATCGTATGTATAATTATAAAAAGCATCAAATTCAACACCCAATAGGCCTTTCCACATAGTAAGATCGAAACCTCCATTGTAAGATAATGTTCGTTCCCATGTTAAACTGGTATTTGCATAACCTGTTGTCGACATTGCGTTGACAAGGCTACCACCAATACTTACTGCATCAGAGGTTGTGTAAGTACTCAAGTAGGAATAAGCCGGAACCCCGTCATTTCCAAGCATACCTACTGATCCGCGAATTTTCAGGTTGTCGATACTCTTAATATCTTTCATGAAATCTTCTGCAGAGGCTCTCCATCCGATTGAAAGCGAGGGGAAAAATCCCCAACGTTTTCCACCTACATTTCCTGAAAATTTATACGAACCATCATAACGTCCGGTAAATTCAGCGAGGTATTTATCGCTATAATCGTATTTTGCACGGAAAACATAACCAAGACTTCTTGTTTCATCGCTTGACCCTGAAATAGGGCTATCCGCAGATTGCGCATAACTTAGTTCCGGTAATGATGGGAATACGGCACTTGTGCTTTTGCCGTAAGCAGCAAAACTATTCGTTTTATAATCGCGAATTTCCATTAAAATCATAGCGTCAATATGATGCTTCTGAGCAATTGTAGTTAGATAGTTTATACTTCCCTGTCCTACTAATTGAGTATACTCAGTGTCACCTTCACCTAATGAATAATAAGTATTTCCGCGTGCATCGATTACTTTGTCATATGTAATATCGGAAGTAGAAGAGTCAGGAATTCTTGCCATTGAGACATAATAGGGAGTGCTTAGATTCTTATTTCTTGAAGTTTCAAAGTCATAAGATCCTGTGGCTTTAAAGCTCAAACCTTTTAGCCAGGGTGCATTGTATTGTAAACTTACATTTGATTGTAAATCCAGACTATTGGTTTTGTATGTGCCTGATTCGTTTATCGCAGCTAAAGGACTATTCGCTTGGTTGCTACCATTTGGCGTTGCGACATACAGTCCGTTGTATGTTTCAGGAAGGTAGGGATGACTTGAGATAGCCTGATTGACAATGGTCATCCATGAATCGCCATCTGTTCCTGATGACCCAGCTTCGTAGCCGGGTCGTTGTTTCCGACCAACCTGACCGGCTAAACCAAGTGAAAATTTCCAGTTGTCCGAAATATCAGCATCAATATTAGAACGCAAGTTGTAGCGTTTGTAGGTGTAATTTTTAATATTTCCTTCTTGATCAAGATAGCCTAAGGATGTGAAATATTTCAATTTTTCGGTACCTCCTTGCACGGTTACGCTATGTTGTTCATTTTTCCCTGTACCAAATATAGCATCTAGCCAGTTTGTGTTTCCCCAACCATCGGAGTCGTCTCCATTGGTCATTTTAGCTATTTGAGATTTAGTGAAAACAGGACTGCTCCCGTCCATTTCCAGAGCCTTATTGTAGTAATACGCATAGCTGGGTCCATCCAGAAATTTTGGAAAGTTTGCATTTACCGAAATTCCTACTGAGCCGTTATAAGTAATCTGCGACTTACCCACATGTCCTTTCTTCGTGGTAACGATAATTACTCCACCGGCTCCCTTTAATCCATAAACTGCAGCTGCAGCTCCATCTTTTAAAACAGATACTGTCTCAATATCATTCGGGTCGATGTCGTTGATAGACCGCGGCATACCATCAACAATATAGGTTGCACTATATATTGAACCACGAATAGTTAATGCTGCCTGATCTTCACCTGGCTGACCAGAAGTTTGCACGGACTGGATGCCGGCTACACGACCTCCCAATAAACTCGAAACATTGGTTGATGGGGTTGTTAGTAATTGATCTCCCTTGATCTGAGAAACAGATCCGGTCAATGTGCTTTTCTTTTGAGTACCATAACCTACCACCATCACTTCGTCAAGAAGTGCATTATCTTCTTGCATGATAATTGTAAGTTCTTTATTTGTTCCAACCGGAACAAATTGCTTAACATAGCCTACAAATGAAAAGGCCAATACGGACTTTTGATTTGGCGCTTTAATGGAGAAATGGCCACCTGCATCGGTAGTTGTTCCAACTGTTGTACCTTTAACCATTACGCTAAGTCCTATAAGTGGCTCGCCATTGGTATCTTTCACTTTTCCCTGAATGTTTATTTGTGCATCTACAATAAATGCACAACACAACATCCATAGCAGAACGAGACATCTGTTGCCTCGTAGGTGCAGTTTTGATAAGTTGAAGTCTTTCATAAATTTGAATTAATAATAATTATTTAAAGGAAGTTTATTTTTGTTCTTCTAATTTGTTAATACCAACACTTAAATCTGCTTACAACCTTTTACCTTTTTTGTTTTATTGTTTTATTGTTTTATTTTCTCGAGTACCTGCCAACATTGGTACATCCCACGTGGTACATGGAAGCAACCTTTCCATTTTCCGCCTTTTAAATTAAGTAGTACTTCACCTTGCCGATTCAGATAGCCAAACCATTCCGGGTTATCCTTGTCCTTAAAGTGCGACCATGCATAATCATGGATTTTTTCGAACCAATCTAAACATTCTTTCGAACCTGTCAACTGGTAGCCTTTTATCATTGTTATCAAAGTCTCTATGTGAACCCACCAAAGTTTCTGATCCCATTCCAATTGCTGTGGCGGACAACCTTTTCTGTCCATGAAATAATAGATACCCCCGTATTTTTCATCCCAGCCGTATTTCACCATTTTCAATGCAATATCGGTTGCTTTCTGAATCAATTCCGTGCGATGTAATCGTTCTCCTAAATCCATAATAAACCACATAGCCTCAATAGCGTGCCCCGGATTTAGTAACCGCCCGTCAAATGTATCTGAGAGTTCACCATCAATAGTTACATTTTCAACGATCAGACCTAGTTCTGGACGATAAAACACATCGATTACTTCATGTATACAGGTTTCAATAGTTTCTAATAGAAAATCTTTATCTAACAGATATTCAATTTCTAATGCCAGATTACAAAGAATCATAGGTAGTGCAAAGTTTTTTAAGTTGCGAGTACCTGTATGTGCTTTATTCCATTTCCCTTTCGGATTATCTACTTTTGAAAGTATTTTTTCAAATGTGATTTTTGCAATTTGTTCATACTCTTTGTTCCCTGTGGCTAATCCTAATTGTCCGAAAGCCATAGAAGCAAATGCGTAGGAGAAAATATTGTATGGCTCCACCAGAGGCTCCCCTTTTTGTGTAACCGAAAAATACCAGTTATAATCGCCGTCATGCCCATATTTCTTTAGGAACTCTCCACCTTGTATTGCACAATCTAACCACTCCTGACGTTTTTCAACCTTGTTGTATAGCATGGCAAACATCCAAACCTCTCGACCTTGTAGCCAAATGAATTTATCTGTATCAAAGACTTTTCCGGTGTCATCTAAACAACTAAAATATCCACCGAACTCTCCATCTTGTGAGTTTTCGAGCCAAAATGGCATTACATTATTCAGTAATTCATCTTTGTATTGTTCTGCTAATCTCTTAAAATTCATATTTATCTCATGTTTTATTGTTCAATATATTCTCGATACCTATTATACAAATGTCCGGCTTGCAAATAGGCCGATTGGGGACTCATAAAATGTGAAAACTCGAAAGTAATTGCATTCTCGATACCAGCTTCAGCTGCTAGTTCTAATTTCAATTTTAATTTTTCCCACTTAATTGGTAAAAATTTGATAGGCATATCCCGGTCGAAGGTTTCTGAATTGGTCCAACAAGCTAAACCGTACTTGTCGCACAAGCGCTTGTTTATTTTTAGAAAATCTACCAGTTCATCGTATTCTACGTGACCATCTTGAAATGCTACAATATCTACAGCTCCTTGTATTCCTGCAAATATTTCGTCCCATTCTTTTTCGTGGTTTTGAAAAGTTACAGCTTCAGTCCGTGATGTTTCATTGGCATATTGACTGATATTCTTTTTCCCATCAATATAGGGTGATATAAGTACAGGCAACCCGGAAGAGGCATTCTTGCAATATTGCCCCAACTGAGCAAACATTTCTATTATTTTACCATTGTTGCGGCTACATTCTTGCGACAGATACCATCCTGCAAATGACTTGTGATGTCCGTATGTGCTCCAGACCTCATCTATAAGTTCTTTATTTACTTCTACTTCTCGTTCATAATTCCCATCTACCCAGAAATCAGTATCAATCCAATATCTACCGGAGTCATATAGTCCAAAGTAAAATTGCATTTCGTACTTATCACTAAGGCTTAGGAAGAGGTCTACCAAATCAATGGGTGGTGTATAGCACTTCTCTTTTTTGCTAAGCACCTTCGATGGAAATGTTTGCCAGCGCTTGTAGCCAGATCGAATGAGAACGATCATTTCTATGCCGATGTCTTTCATATATGCGAAATCAGCATCCCATTCTTTTGAGCCCCAGTTTTGGTGAGGTATATCATGACTGATTTCATCTAAAAATGTGGCTTTGATTTTCATTTCTTTTTGTGTTTGTTATATGGTTTAAATTTCGAATTAATGTAAATACAGAATAATATTCGCTGATTTTTTTGTCTAGTGCAACATGTCTTTTCTTGTTCCGTAAAACATGAAATTGAATTTGTTGATCCTGATTCATTCTCATTGTCTTTTTTAATAACAAGAGTCTGACGTAAGATCAAATAGAATGTTTGAATTAAGAGTTTGTTTAAAAATGTTGTTTTGATTGATTAATCCCTAAATCATAATATTATTTTATCAACGAAGCAAAAGTAATTAAAATATTTTACTAACTATCGTGTTTTTACAAAATATTTTTCGTATATTTGTAACCGATTGATTTTGTGGTTTGTATTTATTTCAAGCTTGCAAATTAAATTTCAATCTGGAACATATTTGTTTGTAATTATTAAAAATGAATTATATTTGCACATTCATTAAAAAAAATATTATCTATGAAACATACATTTATTGAAGAAATTGAACTTGGATCGAAGAGTGCCATATTCAAAATTAATATTATACGCTACTATATTAATAATGGTGAGAATACTTTGGCTGATTTAGGGAAAGAAATGGACCTCAGTGTACCTACAGTAACGAAGCTAGTTGGTGAACTGATAGATGAAGGATATGTTGTTGATTTTGGGAAACAGGAAACCAATGGTGGACGTCGTCCTAATGTTTATGGAGTTAACCCAGACTCTGGCTATTTCTTGGGGGTTGATATAAAGCGTTTCAGAATAAATATAGCATTGATTAACTTCAAAGGAGATATGGTTGAATCGAAATTAAGTATCCCCTTCTATTATGAAAATACACAGGATAGTTTTGATAAACTTTGCAGTATCATTAGTGATTTTGTTGATAATGTTTCTGTACCCAAGCCTAAAATATTAAGTGCCGGAATAAATATGTCAGGAAGGGTTAACACGGAAACCGGACACAGTTATAGCCTTTATTTCTTTAATGAAAAACCATTGACCGAGATATTTCAGGAGAGACTTGGTATGCATGTAACGATAGATAATGATTCACGTTCAATGGCTTATGGCGAATATATAAATGGAGTGGTGAATGGCGAAAAAAATATCATTTTTGTCAATGTTAGTTGGGGTCTGGGTTTGGGTATATTTATAGACGGCAAATTGTATTATGGTAAATCTGGATTTGCCGGTGAGTTTGGACATTTAAATGCATTTGATAATGAAATTATTTGCCATTGTGGTAAAAAAGGTTGTCTTGAAACTCAGGCTTCAGGTTCGTTTATTCATCGTCGATTTTTAGAGAAAATTGCAGAGGGGAATACATCTATTCTCGAAGAGCGAATAAAAAAGGGAGAAACTATTATTCAGGAAGATATAATTGAGGCAGCTTTAAAAGAAGACATGCTTGCTATTGAGCTGGTTGAGGAAGTTGGTAATACATTGGGCAAGCACATAGCCGGACTCATAAATTTATTTAATCCGGAACTTGTCATTATAGGCGGGGTGGTGGCCCTGACTGGAGATTTTTTGCTTTTACCTATCAGAAGCGCTGTAAAAAAGTACTCATTAAACTTAGTAAGTAAAGATACTTCGATAAAATTGAGTAAACTTGGTGATAAAGCGGGCGTAGTCGGAGCATGCATGCTTGCGCGTGCCAAGATGTTAGGTTTGATATAAAAATTAGAACCGTGTAAATTTCTCGGAAAAGTAATTCTTCTAGATTGGAGTTCAAAGAAAATTGCCGTTGATACTCTTTTTGCCAAATATTTAAAATAATATTTCTGATATACTTACCAACATACATACTTTTAATAGAAATGGACGAAAGAGAAAAACAGCACCCTGCTACATGGGTACCTTCAGTTTATTTTGCGATGGGGTTACCCTTTGTTGCATTGGCCTCAGCCTCATCTTTAATGTTTAAAAATTTAGGAATTTCTGATTCTAAAATAGCATTCTGGACATCATTAATCATGCTCCCCTGGACGCTTAAACCTTTGTGGAGTCCTCTTTTGGAAATGTTTAAAACTAAGAAACATTTTGTAGTAGCTACTCAAATGATAACAGGAATTACTTTTGCATTGGTTGCTTTTTCGTTGCATTTGCCAGATTTCTTCGCTTATTCAATTGCTTTTATGGCAATTATTGGTTTTAGTGGTGCAACCCATGATATTGCGACGGTAGGAATTTATCTCAATGAACTTTCACCAATAGATCAGGCAAAATATGTTGGTTGGCAGGGCGCCTTTTATAATATTGCTAAAATTTTATCAGGAGGTGCTTTGGTTTATCTGGCAGGGGAACTCGAGCAAAAGTTTGGTGTAGTGAATGCGTGGACAATTGTTATGGGTATATATGGAGCTATAATGGTACTTTTGTCTTTTTATCACTTTAAAATGTTGCCAACTGGTGGCTCTTCAAATGATGTAAAATCATTTAAGGCTGGTTTGAGTACATTAAAGGATGTGGCAATTACATTTTTTCAGAAGAAAAATATTTTAATGAGTATTCTTTTTGTGATTTTTTACCGCTTTGCAGAGGGATTTGCTATAAAAATAGCTCCGCTATTTTTCAAGGCAGCCAGGGATCATGGAGGACTTGGACTTACTACTTCGCAAATCGGGCTTGTTTACGGATTATTCGGAGCTATGGCTTTTGTATTCGGATCTATCTTAGCCGGATACTACACTTCTAAAAGAGGTTTAAAAAAGACATTAAAGGTATTCTGTTTTTGCTTTAATATTCCCTTCGCTGTTTATTGTGTCTTGGCAATCATTCAACCCGAAAGTCTTTTTGCCATTGGAGCAGCCGTTGTTCTCGAATACTTCGGTTATGGCTTTGGTTTTGTCGGGCTTACTCTTTATATAATGCAACAAATCTCTCCTGGAAAATATAAAATGGCTCATTATGCTTTTGCTGATGGCATTATGGCACTCGGTTTTATGATTCCATCTATGTTGAGTGGCTATATCAGTGATTTCTTAGGGTATAAGCTATTTTTTATTTGGGTCTTAGTAGCGACAATTCCATCATTTCTGATTACGTTTCTGGCTCCTTTCACTCAAGATGAAACTAGTGAGAAAGTGGGTTTATCAGAGAGCCAAGCAAAATGAAACTGTCATTTAAATACAAAAAGCCACTTCTAAAAAAGAAGTGGCTTTTTGTATTGATCTAAATATTAAAAAGGAAGGTCATCTTCGGCATGTGGAGGAGCCATATTGGTTTCGGTTGGTGTTGCAACCGTATTAATTGCATCGTTGCTTTCAGCTTTTTTTCCAAGAAGCTGGATGGTGTCGGCATAGATTTCAGTTGTATAACGTTTGATTCCATCCTTTTCCCATGAGCGGGTTTGAATTTTTCCTTCGATGTACAACTGACTTCCTTTTCGAATATACTTCTCACTTAATTCGGCAAGACCCCGCCATGCAACAATATTGTGCCATTCAGTACGTTCGGGAACTTGTGTACCATTTTGCATAGTAAAAGCTCTTTCTGTGGTTGCTAATGTGAAATTGGCAACAGCCACATTTTTGTCTAAATAGCGAACTTCGGGATCTTTCCCGACATGACCGACTAAAATTACTTTATTCACTGACATAGATTTTGTTTTTTTAGAGTTAACAGCTAAAATAAATTGGTGTAAAAATAAATATATTTTTTTGTATTGCAAGTGGAAATCGTCAAATATTTTAGTACAGACTCAAATATTAGATAACTACGAACTGCGCATGGGAGTAACTTATTGATAATAAGTTGAATATTTAAGCTGAGAAGATTGGTTGTCGTCAGACTTCATAGTCTACGGCAGCTCTGGATATTTTCACTTTTCCAATATAAGATGCTACTTTTTTATGTGCAGGATGTTCCTGATAGATATCAAGAGTTTTCAGATTTTCAAACTCAGTATATAGTGCTATATCAAAGTTCGTTTTAGGAGCATCTGGGGTGTTAATACCTACCTCTATTTTTTTGATTTCAGGTATTGAATGGATTAGATTTTCCAGTTCGTATTTGATGATTTCAGCATTTTCATGCTTTGATTTACCTTCGGCATTCTCGGCTAAGCCAAAGAAGACAATGTGTTTGATCATAATTTGTGTTTATTTGATTATTTTATTCCTTGATGATTGTGATAATTCACTGCGTTTTGTGCACACATGGATATAGGTAATAATCGGCATCAAGAATAGTTGCGTAAATATTCTTTTTATCGGCCTAATTGGAAGAAGATTTTCTTCGAAAAAAATCAAAATTCATTTCTCATCCGATCCGGGTAATCTACTGTATAATGTAAGCCCCGACTTTCTTTACGCAATAGAGCCTGTTTGATGATTAGATATGCGACACTAATTACATTTCTGAGTTCGCATATTTCTTTTGAAACTACAGACTTGTCAAACAGATGTTCTGTCTCTCTGTAGAGAATTTCCAATCGATTCATTGCCCGAATTAGTCGTAAATTAGATCGGACGATACCCACATAAGTACTCATAATTTGTTCTACTTCTCTGAAACTTTGTGTTATGAGTACCATTTCTTCGGGGAGGGAAGTACCTTCATCATTCCATTCGGGGATGGACTCATTATACGTCAACTTATCAATTACCTTCATTGCATCTTTTACGGCGGCATCTGAATATACGATTGCTTCGAGCAATGAGTTTGAAGCTAATCTATTAGCTCCGTGCAGACCCGTACAAGAGCATTCTCCAGCTGCATATAAGCGGTTAATAGAGGTTCTAGCATTCAGGTCAACCACTATGCCACCACATAAATAATGTTGAATGGGTGAAATCGGAATGAAATCTTTTGTTATGTCAATTCCAACCTCGAGACATTTTTTGTAAATGTTTGGAAAATGTTTTTTAGTTTCCTTCGCATCTTTGTGGGTGACATCAAGATAAACAAATGCATGTCCGCGAATCTTCATTTCGTTGTCAATAGCACGTGCAACAATGTCACGAGGTGCTAATGAACCACGTTCATCGTATTTTTGCATGAACTCTTTTCCATCTTTTCCTCGTAGCACAGCTCCATAGCCCCGTATTGCTTCTGTGATTAAATAAGTAGGACGTTCGCCTGGTTGATATAGCCCTGTTGGGTGGAATTGAACGAATTCCATATCTTTAATTACGGCGCGTGCCCGATGTGCCATTGCAATTCCATCTCCTGTAGCGATTTCAGGGTTTGTCGTTGTGGAATATACACTTCCAATTCCTCCTGTTGCGAGCAGGGTTACTTTGGATAGAAAGGTATGGATGTGGTTGTTACTCTGATTTAAAACGTAAGCTCCATAACATTCAATGTCCGGTGTGTGATGCGTTACAACTTGTCCTAGGTGATGCTGAGTCAGGATTTCAATTGCAAAGTAATTTTCAAAAACTTCAATTTCGGGATGTGACTTTACCTGACGAATCAGGCTTTCCTGTATTTCATATCCTGTATTGTCCTTGTGATGCAGAATTCGATGTTCTGAATGTCCACCTTCTCGGTGTAGGTCAAAAAGTCCGTCTTCATTTTTATCAAAATCAATTCCCCAGTTTATGAGTTCATTAATTTGTGATGGGGCTTCTCTAATTACTTTTTCTACAGCAGCTAAGTTACAATGTCCATCACCAGCTATCAATGTGTCTTCAATATGCTTTTCGAAAGTGTCTGGCTCATAAGTTACCGATGCAATTCCACCTTGAGCATAAGAAGTATTTGTTTCACTGAGCGTTGTTTTACATAGTAAAGCAACTTTACCATACTGAGCGGCTTTTAAAGCAAAGCTTATGCCAGCCATGCCACTGCCAATAACTAAAAAATCAAATTTGCGTGTCATCTTCTTAATTTAAACGAAGAAAATTTACTATATCTGTATGTAACAGATACGGCCTAAATATGTTGAAAAAAATATGAGCAGTAGTGTTTACTTACTGCTCAATTTTAAAATTAATCTAAATCTAAATGTCTTTGATATAAACTCTCCTTTTTTTATGGTTGACGTTCTCAAAACTTCCCCATTGAGAAGACATTCTCGTATTGTCTTCAAGTTCTGGATTACTTTCGGCAACCTTATACCCGTTTTTAGCGAAGTTTGGCATCAAATCGGCAAACATGATAGAATTAACGCCTTTGCTTTGATAATCAGGGTGCACTGCCATAAGGTAAAGATCGACTACTGTGTTTTTACGCAAAGCACTCAACATGTAATACCAACCGAATGGAAACAGACGTCCTTTAGCCTTTCGCAATGCTTTTGTGAAGCTGGGCATTGCAATTCCCAAAGCAATAACATCATCTTTCCCGTCTACTACTATTGATATAGTGTCCAATCTGAAAACACTAAAGTACAATTTAATATAGAATGCAATTTGTTTTTCATTTAGCTTGCTAAAGCCATATAAATTCTGATAACACAGATTTAGTAGATCAAATATCTTTGATGCGTAGCTGTCAACAACTTCTTTTCTGGTTTTGAAATATTTTGGTGTTAAATTGTATTTTTGCTTAACTATCTCAGCGATTCTGAAGTATTTTTCAGGAAAAACATCTGGAATTGTAATCAGAAATTCGTCCCAATCCATATCTTTTACGAATCCATATTTTTCAATGTGTTCTGGATAATATGGGTAGTTATAAATAGTTGCTAGAGTCCCAGGTTTATCATAACCCTCAACTAAAGTGCCTTCTTTGTCAAAATCAGTAAATCCAAGCGGACCATGAATAGAAGTCATGCCCTTTTCTTTCGACCATGCTACCGCTGCGTCAAATAGTGCTTTTGAAACTTCTAAATCATCAATAAAATCAATCCAGCCAAAACGAGCATGTTTTTGATTCCAGATTTCATTTCCTATTGGATTAATTATGGCCGCAATTCTCCCAACAATTTTATTCTCCTTATAAGCCAAAAAATATGCTGTTTCGCAAAAATCCAATGCTGGATTCTTGCCTTTTGTCAGGTTCAGCAAATCATCCATTGCAAGCGGAGGGGCTGCAAACTCACAGTCTTTATAAAGATTAATGCCAAACCATATAAATTTTTTTAATTCTTTCTTTGATTTTACCTCAAGAAGTGATACAGACATATTTTATTTGAAATTTAATTTTATCAGAAAAATCATGTAAAATAACAGAAAATAATTTCAACTGCCAAGATTTTAAAGCTATTTTTACAATTTTGAATTTTACAGTCAATTTGTTAATCGATCCTTTTTGTCCTTATGCCGGAATCATTAGATCATTTCGAATTACTCAATTAATACAAAAAACGATTTTCTCTATTCTGAAACATTTCCTGTCCTTTTCAAGACTCCCCAACTCACGAGCTCGCCCTTTATAGCTCTTAAATATGCCTTTAGTAGAACATAGAATAATATTTGCCTATATACAAATCGTTGAACAAACAAATAAAGTGCTTTTTTAAGATTAAATTTTTGATTGTCGTAATGATATGCTAATGAGGAAATCAAACAATCTACGAAATAATAAAGCAAGTAGAAGAAAATATATTGTTCAGCATCGTGTGTAAATAGGCCAGCTATAAACAACATGTCAATCAGTGGCGAAAAGAATGGCATTATGAAATTAAAAATAAGTAAATTAGGTAATGCTATTAATCCAATGTTGGGCTTTTTAAAGCTGAATAATAAGTCCCTGTGTTTCCAAAAACTTTGCATCATCCCAAATGTCCAACGTGACCGTTGTTTCATAAACATATTTAATGTTTCAGGCGCTTCGGTAAGTGCCAGCGCATCGTTGCAGGTTTTTATTACATAACCGGCACGTAACATGCGCAATGTAAGGTCGCAATCTTCGGCCAGCGTGTCGGTAGTGAAACCTTCAATTTTCTTCATTGCTGATTTTCTGAAGGCACCAATTGCTCCCGGCACAACTAAGACCGAATTCACAGCATCATAGGCACGACGGTCAAAGTTTTGGCTGGTGGTATATTCTATACATTGCCAGTTTGTAAGCATGTTCAGCGTGTTACCAACCCGCACATTTCCGGCTACAGCACCTACTTTCTCGTTCTCGAAGAATGGAATCATTTTCGGAATAGCATTTGCAGGCAGAATTGTATCAGCATCTATGCAAACTAAAATATCTCCAGAGGCATATTCAATTCCAAAATTAAGTGCAGCGGCTTTTCCTCCGTTAATTTTAGTCAGAACTTTTACTTTGCTGTTGTTTTCAAATGCCGTTTTTACGATGTTGAAAGTATCATCTTTTGAGCCATCATCTACAAAAATAACTTCAAAATCAGGATATTCTGACTTAAGTAGGTAGTCTACTGTTCGTGTTGCATTTATTTCTTCGTTGTATGCCGGAACTATGATGCTTACTTTCGGCTTGTAATCCGTATTCTTGAATTTGTGTCTTTTCTCTTTTTGTCTCTGGATGATAGCCAATAAACCAATAGCCAGAAGTCTAAATATAATGAGTATAATGGCTACGATGAAGAATCCATCGAGAAAATGTTCCCAGATAAACGTCAGTATAAAGAATACCAGATCAAGGGTGTTTGTAAATTGAAACTGGCTTTGAACAGCGGGCATAACCTGATCCCGGGTTTTGTCCATCAATGCCGATGTTGTTACAAATTCATAACCATGCTTCCTATAGTAATCAATTATATACGGCAAAGCTGCAACTGTTTCTGATCGGATACCCCCTGCGTCGTGCATCAGCATTATATTCCCGTCATTGATACGCTTTATAGCTCTCGAAATAATGGAGTCTTTAGTTACATCTTCTTCCCAGTCATTGGTGTCGATAAACGAAGTCACGCTGATAAAACCTTCGTCGTGCGCTATAGATAAGCCTCTGATCTGGTTCAAATTTGTGGGTTCGGCATCGTTTAGCGAAGGTGCACGGAACAGCAGGGTAGAATGTCCCAGAATACTTTCAATTAATAACCGTGTTGATCGAAGTTCTATTCTCTCCCGATTGTCCGAAGTCATATCTAAGTCGGGGTGAGTATAGGTATGATTCCCTATTTCATGTCCTTCCTGATACTCTCTTCTCAAGAGTGGAATATTGTTCTGAATATTTGCACCGATTACAAAGAAGGTTGCCGGACATTTCTTCTCCTTTAATATATCTAAGATCTTAGGTGTATACTCGGGATTAGGACCATCATCAAATGTAAGAGCAATCTTTTTCGGGTATTTAGCTCCAAATCTCTTCAATAAAAATGAGCTGGGGAGTGATAGGTATTTCTCGTCTGTAATTAGTTGATCATAATTATTAAACTCGAATTTTGTAAGTCCATGATTCGGCTCATTTATCATTTCCAATATTTCACCGGTGCCCTCGTAGTTCACGGCTAATATTGAATTGATATGTTCAAATTTCTTATAATTAAACGGTTTTAACCGCAGAAAATTGATGTCCAGATTTTGGGAATAATAATCCCATATACGTTCATCTTCAGATCCCAAATACCAGAGAGAAACTCCGGCAGCATTGTAATCTTGAGCTGTACGAATAATATTGAATGTTCCGGCGGCATCATTGCAATGAGCTTCGTGTTCTACTCCATTATCATCAGTATAATAAAGGGTTAGATCGGACTGGCTAAAATTAAAGTAAACCGGTTCATTACGTTCTTTTGCCATCGAGATGAGCCCCTGATAAGTAATCTTGGTGCCTGATTTTCCTTTTTCCCAATCACGACCATAGGATGCAACACAGACTACAATTTTTTCGGATGCTACCTCTCTCATAGCGGCATCGATAGATTTTTCAACAAAATTTAATGACGAAATACTGCCGGGAGGATCATCCGGAGCATGTTCGTCGTATGCCATTAAGAAGATAAAGTCATAGTATTGAGCTATGTCTTTATAACTGACGTCTTCATCAGTAGGATTGATATCAATCGTTGTGATAAAACCGTCGGCATGGAGCTTGGCGGATAGTTCCTTCGAAAACTGTAACATATAGGGATGTGCTCCTTTTGGCAGGTTTTCAAAGTCAATATTTATACCTTGAAAATCGTTCTTCTCCAAGAGATTTTTGATACGTGATATCAGGGTTCTCCGTGTTTTGGAGTTTTTGAGCATTATGTATGTGCTATCTCCGTTCCAACGTTTGTTGAAGAAATTACTCAACATTGGTACTACTGCAACCTTATGATTTTGAATGTAATCCAGCGTTTCATTCTGTATTCTTACATCCAGATTTCCTTTGGCATCTTTTTGGAATATCCATTCGGGCAATACCATATTCAGATGGTTGATATTCTTATGCAAAGAGATAGACGAATTTAAATCCCAGTTCACATAAAAACCTGCCCTGACCGGTAAAAACTTAGCCGCTGCTGGCGTGTGTTTAATATGCAGCTTATTTTTACTGATTCTTTTATATTTTTTCCTGTAGCGTTCCAGATGTTTGGCAAAAGCAATTTGCTCCGTCCTTGACACATAAGTTTTCGATTTATCAGCATTTATATCTGGTAGTTTCTTGGCGTTATAAGTGAGTACCTTCAGGTCATAACTCCGCTTATTGAACAATGATATGGCTACAGAGGCCATGATAACCAATAAAAAAACGATCAGAATTCGTACAAACCAAACAAAACTCTTCCAGCGAGTTGACGAATTTGTTTGAAAAATCTGTTTTTGCATATTGATAAATTTAGTTTCTATTTAAATAAAAAAACTTTGAAATATATGTATAGTTGATATGATTGCTTGAATTGATAGTATCAAAGGTAGAAAATTATTTTTGTTTGAGCAATACCACATTTTCGACATGATGCGTATGTGGAAACATATCAACTGGTTGTATGGCTACTACCTTATATTTGTTGTCGAGCAAATACAAGTCGCGCGCCTGAGTTGCGGGGTTGCAACTTACGTATACGATGCGCTTGGGTTCGGCGAAAAATATAGCATTGATCACATCCTCGTGCATACCTGCGCGTGGGGGATCGGTGATGATAACGTCGGGTTTGCCGTGTTTTTCAATAAAAGCAGCATTCAAAATATCTTTCATATCTCCGGCATAAAACAGTGTATTGTCAATGTTGTTCAGTTTGGAGTTTACAAAAGCATCTTCGATGGCTTCGGGAACATATTCGATGCCGATAACCTGTTTAGCCTGATGTGCCACAAAGTTAGCTATGGTACCCGTTCCGGTGTAAAGATCGTATACTAATTCATTACCAGTTAGTTGTGCAAAATTACGCGTAATCTTGTAAAGCTCGTAGGCCTGTTCGGAGTTAGTCTGATAAAATGATTTTGGTCCGATTTTGAACTTCAAACCTTCCATTTCTTCGTAAATGCATTCGTTGCCTTTGAAAACCAGAATTTCCTGATCGGTAATGGTGTCATTGGCCTTGGAATTAATGACATACAGGAGCGAAGTTATTTGTGGAAATTTGTCGGCAATATGTTGCAGAAGTGCTTCCTGTACTTCTTTATCTTCGTAGAAAAACACCATAATAATCATCAGTTCGCCGGTGGAAGTGGTGCGAACCATCATGGTGCGCAAAAACCCTTCCTGAATGCGTAAGTCGAAGAATGTCAGCTCATGTTCAAGAGCATAACGTCTGACTTCATTTCTGATTTCGTTTGAGTCTTCGGTTTGCAACCAGCACTTATTAATATCGAGCACTTTGTCAAACTGACCGGGAATGTGAAAGCCTACGGCATTCATGGTTTCAAAAATCTTTCCTTCGGCTATTTCTTCGTTTGTACGCCAGCGTTTGTTCGAGAACGTGAACTCCAGCTTATTGCGATAGAACTCGGTTTTAGCCGAACCTAATATCGGGGTGACTTCGGGTAAGTCTATTTTTCCAATACGGGTCAGGTTATCAACAACCTGTTTCTGTTTGTAACGGATTTGTTCGGAGTAGGGGAGTATCTGCCACTTGCAACCACCACAAATTCCATAATGTTCGCAAATCGCTTCGGTTCTGTTTTCGGAGTAGCTATGAAAAAAAACAGGACGCGCCTCCATGAAGTGGCTTTTTTTACGGGTTACCTGCAGGTCAACCACATCGCCCGGTACCACGAACGGAACAAACACAACGATGTCGTTTACCTTTGCAATGGCTTTGCCTTCAGCAGCAATATCGGTGATGGTTACATTGGTCAGGATGGGATGCGGTTTCTTAGTTTTAGCCATTTTGAATCAGTTGTCAATAGTTGCGATAATGTTGTGAAGTCTATAGTTTTTCGGAGTGCAAAAATACAACATTTATTCGTATTTAAATGAAAACGCAACCGTTGTTGACAGTTGCGTTATGCTTTATATACAATTTGATATGTTATAGTTCTAATAATTGCAGGTTTAATCAGTGGTTATAAAAATAATAAGAACCCGTCAATGAAATAAAACAGTCCGACAACTCCAATTCCCATAGCCATGTACCATAGATATTTGCGCTTGATTAATGCACCGATGGATGAAAGCAGGATGGAAATCTGAAGGAATATGACTGCCATACCAAATGCCTGAGAGTGTTTTTGAGCATCGTCGCGTATTGATTCAAAATGTTCGGCTTCTTTTTTTATCTTAGCTTTTTCTTTTTCATACCTTTTGGATGATTCTTCGTAGCTTTTTATTTTCTGTTGGTAAGCATTCAACGCCGTGGCTTCGGACTTTGAAAACCGTTTGGTGTCCAGTTCTAATACATCTTTTTGTGTTTCATAAAGATATAGCTTGATACTCTTACTTTCAAAATGCGACCATTTGTTTGAAGCCTGTTCCTGACTAAGCATAGATCGGGTGGAGTATCCTCCGCCTTTGAATGTTGACAAGGTGGCTGCTACTGCAAATATGATAGTGGTAAGGGCTAAGTAATTCAGCCATGGATCTTTTTTTTCTTCTGCCATATACATTGTTTTTTGGGTGTGCAAAAGTAATACATTTAATGGTTATCAGAGTTTCGTTTTATGCTTAAAAAAGCTTATAGACCATGTATCGGATTTTATTTTATGTGAAATGTAGGGGCTCATTTTTGCATTTGAATTGTGTAAGTATTGATGTTTAAACGTTTATATTCTATTGTCCTTTGACGTCATTAATATGAATATTGTTGAAACCAATAAAACAATTATAGTGGTTTATACGTTAGAAAATAACTTTGAAACACATATATTGCTCTTTCTGTTTCCTGTTCGGTGTATCTGGGACGTGTAATTACGGATAAGGGTAAAGAGTTTCAATTTAAAGTGATTGTAACAAGATAATGGATTCATTGGATAATGATATATTAACCAAATATATTTTATAACTCAGAGAAGACAAGCTTAATCTTGATGTTTAAGTGGGTCTTTTTTTTGTAAGACATGAAAAATGTAAGAAAAACTATTGAAAAAATAAAAACTTTATCATATATTTGCTCCGTATATGAAAAGCGGATCTCATGAGCCTCGGTCAGAGTAAAAAAGTTATCATATATTTTTTTACCCATATCGAATAATTGGAAAGAATACAAATGTAGACTGTGTGCACATTTAGTCCAATTCAAATGAATATCTAGTATAAAATCTTAATCACAGTGGAATGAGTGAAAAAGAAGAAAAACCCCGGAAAAAATCAAGAAGGGAATTCTTACAGGATTTAGGGATTGTTGGGGTTGGTACTTTAATTGGTGGTTCTGCAATATTTGCAGGCATGCACTATGATAAGAAGAAAACGCAAGTAGAAAGAATCAAGGTTCTCACGGCAGAGAATGAACTGCTTGAAATCGAGAAAAGTGATACCAGCAGAGTTGTAAAATCAAAACTGGAGAACCTTACTTATCTTCAAAAGCAGGGCCGAGATGGAATTGCAGGCCGTCGTTTTGTGATGGTTATTGATCTATCCAAGTGCCGGAATGCCCGGAAATGTATGGCAGCCTGTAATAACGCTCATCATCTTCGCCCTGAACAACATCATATTAATGTATTGAAAATGCAGGAATCTCATGATACGCCTGCATATTATATGCCAAAGCCTTGTCAGCATTGCGACAATCCTCCTTGCGTTGCCGTTTGTCCGGTAGATGCCACATTTAAACGTCAGGATGGTATTGTTCTTATCGATAATGAACGGTGCATAGGTTGTCGTTTTTGTATTGCTGCCTGCCCGTATAGTGCCCGTATTTTCAATTGGGCCGAACCAATAAAATCAGTAGATGATGAAGATTTGACTTATAATGTCGAATTGAATGTTCCTCAACGTAAAGGAACCATCAGTAAATGTCTGTTTAGTGCCGACAGGGTACGCGAGGGCAAGTTGCCTTATTGTGTTTCTGCTTGTCCGAATGGCGTTTATTATTTTGGTGACGAAAATGAGGATACGGTAACTAACGGAACAACAAAAGAAACTGTCCGTTTTAAAAAGCTGCTTGAGGATAATGGTGGATATACATTAATGCCGGAACTTGGCACACATCCGCGTGTTTATTATCTACCTCCAAAAGGTAAAGAGTATCCGTTTCAGGATAAAGATAAACCGGAAGCTGCAGAGCATTTGGAAAACAGTTAATGCTGATATCTAAATTCAGACTTCTTTAAACTTGAACTAAATACTTGTATCTATTTTATGTCAGATCAATTAAAAACAGAAAAGATTATCACTGACTTGCTTCGGTCAATCAGGCTGAATAAAAGTTTCCTGATTTGGATGGGTTTTTTAGGACTTGCATTTCTGGTATGCTTTGGGGCGTATGGGTTGCAGTTGAAAAATGGAATGGTCGTAACCGGGCTTGGCGATTATGTCTCCTGGGGTATGTACATTTCCAATTTCGTATTTTTTGTAGCTACGAGTTTAATCGGAATGTTGATCAGTGCGGCGCTTGGTCTCTCCGGGCAGAAATGGGCAGCACCCTTGGCCCGAATTGCAGAAATCATTGCTCTGGCTTTTGCTGCTGTTGCGGGCTTGGTCATTGTAATGGACATGGGACGCCCCGAAAGGCTTCTGAATGTATTTATTCATGGGCGTATTCAGTCTCCTATTTTGTGGGATGTGACTGTTGTTACCGTTTATGTGCTTATTAGTACCTTGTTTCTGTATATTCCGCTTATCCCTGATCTGAAAATTTGTTACGATAGGCTGGATAAGCTCCCTCCCTTTGCTCGTAATATTTATAAACTTCTATCGCTCAACTGGACCGGGTCGGCTGATCAGAAAAAACTTATTAAACAGTCAGCCCGCGTTATTGCCATATTTATTATTCCGGTGGCATTGGCCATTCACACGGTTACTTCCTGGTTGTTTGCTAACACATCCAGAGTAGGTTGGGATTCTACAATATTTGGGCCTTACTTTGTTACGGGGGCTTTTGTTGCTGGTAGTGCTGCCGTTATTATTGCTATGTACTTTTATCGTAAGAACTATGGTCTGAAGGACTATATTACCGATTACCACTTTGATAAAATGGGACAATTATTAGTATTAGTATCCTTGATTTATCTATACTTTACATTGAATGAATACATGGTGCCAGCATACAAAATGAAGACGTCTGAGGCGTTGCATTTATCCGCGCTATTCACGGGCATTCATGCGGGTTTGTTTTGGTCGGTACAGCTCTTTGGATTGGTTCTACCGATTATATTGCTGCTGTTTAAAAAGATGAGAGAGCCTTTACCAATGCTCTTTATAGCTTTAGCTGTACTGATTGGTGCTTGGTTTAAACGATATATCATTGTTATCCCAACTCAGGAACATCCTTTTTTACCAATTCAAAATGTTCCTCTGAGTTTTAAAATTTATACGCCCACACTGGTAGAAACTTTGGTTACTATTGCTCCATTTATTTTGGCTTTGATTATTATTACCGTATTGTCGAAAGTGATTCCAATAATTTCGGTACATGAAACTATAGAGCAACTGGAAGAAAATAATAAAAATGACTGATTATGCCTAGACGAATTATTGATCTTAGAATTGTTTTGACTTTAGTAGTCACTGTATTATATTGTGCAAATGATTTTGCAGTAAACAATTGGAATGTACCAGCCGATAAGAAAACGAAAAACAGTTACATCAAGTTTGATGCAGCATCAGCTAGTCAGGGAGAGGCAATCTATAATAAAAACTGTGCTTCTTGTCACGGTAACCCCGGTAAAGGAAATAGTTTGAAATCTTTAAACCCTGTTCCACCGGATTTGTCTTCAGCTAAATCCCAGGAACTGACAGATGGCGAATTGTTCTATATACTATCTACAGGCCGGATGGTTATGCCCTCGTTTAAAAATGTTTTATCGGAAGATGAAAGGTGGAGGGTTATCTCATTTATACGAAGTCCTAATAAGAGTTATGTTCAGACTCTTTCTAAATTCGATCCGAATAAAAGTAAGTTAGTAAAGATCAGTCTTTATTTTGATCCGGCAACACATAATATCCGTGTGTTGGCTATAGCAAACGAGAAATCAGGTATCATAGCCTTGAAAGATGCTGAAGTTGCCTTGTTTGCTACCCGTTATTTTGGTCGGTTACAAATAGGTAAATCGACGAAGACAGATAAAGATGGTGTAGCCAACTTTAAATTTCCAAAAGACCTGCCAGGCGATAAGGCTGGAGTTGTAGAATTAGTTGCTAAGGTAAATGATGAAAATTATGGTGAAATAGAGTCGGTCAGTAAAATGAAAGTGGGTACTCCAACTGACAAACCCGCTTTGAATAAGGACAGAGCAATCTGGAATGTCATGGCTAAAGCTCCTATTTGGATAATTGTCTTATATAGTTTTGGAGTTTTGGTATTTGTACTGATTCTATTATATCTCTTAAACAATTTGAGGAAACTAAAGAAACTAGGTGATAACTAAAAAATTAAAATCATGAAAAAACTTGCAGTACTTGGACGAATTTTATTCGCTTTACCTTTTGGAATAATGGGTTTAAATCATTTCCTTATGACTAATGTTTTTATAGGTATGATGTCTTCATTTATTCCCGGTGGAGCTTTCACTGTTTTACTAACAGGTGCCTTACTTATTGTAGGATGCATCAGCATTATATTAAATAAAAATATAAAGATAGCTTGCTTTGGGCTTGCAGGCTTACTGTTTATTTTCATTATAACAATTCACATTCCGGGTTTATTTACATCAAACTGGCAAATAGCCCTGGTGGAACTTCTTAAAGATACAGGATTAATGGGTGGTGCTATTATGATTGCCATTTCTTCTACTTTACTAAAAGAAGAACCGACGAAAAACGAATCAAAATGAAAAAGAAGATTATTGTTGTATTAAGCATTGTCTTGACTTTTACAGGATTTGTATCTGCTCAGGTCGATCAGTCGCCTGAAGTTGGAGTTATAGAACACCTTGGTAAAACTATTCCGCTGGATTTGAAGTTTGTAAATGATAAGTTTGATACTGTTACGTTAAAACAATTGATAACGAAACCGACTATTTTATCGTTCGTTTATTTTGATTGTCCGGGGCTTTGTAGTCCGTTACTTGAGGGCGTGGGTGATGTCATTCACAAGACTGATATGAAACTGGGCAAAGATTATCAGGTGATAACCATTAGTTTTAATTACAGAGATACGCCTCAGAAGGCGAAAGAAAAGAAAAAACGTTTCATCGATAAATATTCAAAAGGTAATGGTGATGGTTGGATTTTTCTGACTACCGACAGTGCTACTATTTTTAAGATCACAAATGCCACAGGTTTTAAAACAAAAGCAGTAGGGTTAGATTTTGTGCATCCTTCGGCCATTATAGCCATTAGTCCCAGAGGACAGATAACACGCTATTTATACGGCATTACGTTTATGCCTATAGATTTTAAAATGGCGATCATTGAAGCGAACAAAGAGCAACCACGACCAACGATACAAAAAATACTTTTACTGTGTTATAGTTACGATCAAACAAATCAACGATTTGCGTTGGATGTGACAAAAATAGCAGGAATCATCATTGTATTCTTTTTACTGGTATTTATTATTGTGTTTTTGCTCAAACCAAAAAAGAAAAACAAAAATTAGAACTGTATGACTACTGCAACAGAAAAAACAGAATATGTAAGCTACCTCGACCATAAAGGCAAATACAAGGGGATTTTTGCGTGGATTTTTGCCACGGATCATAAACGGATCGGGTTGCTTTATATGTATGCAATCATGTCATTCTTTTTTATCGGAGCGTTTTTAGGACTTCTGATGAAGATTGAGTTGATAGCACCGGGAGAGACTATTATGAAGCCGCAGACTTATAACGGTGTTTTTACCCTTCATGGCATTCTGATGATTTTCATGGTGGTAATTCCCGGCTTATCTGCTGTGTTTGGTAATTTCTTCCTGCCCATTTTAATTGGGGCAAAAGATGTGGCTTTTCCTAAATTAAACCGCTTTTCATGGTGGATCTTCATTGCCGGAAGTATCATGGCTATTGCTTCTCAACTGCTGAAAGACGGGCCTCCCGATACAGGTTGGACATTTTATGCGCCTTATAGTACATCAACGGGTACAAATGTAATCATGGCAACTGCCGCAGCCTTTGTATTGGGTTTTTCATCCATCCTCACCGGTTTAAATTTTATTGTAACTATTCATCAGATGAGGGCACCGGGGATGAAGTTTTTTAATATGCCTTTATTTCCCTGGGCATTGTATGCAACAGCCTGGATACAATTACTTGCTACGCCGATAATTGGTATTACACTTCTGATGTTGATCGCTGAACGCTTATTTGGAATCGGCTTTTTTGATCCGAATCTGGGGGGTGATCCGCTGTTGTTTCAGCATTTATTCTGGATTTATTCGCATCCGGCTGTGTACGTTATGATCTTGCCGGCAATGGGGGTGATTACTGAAATTATCCCGACGTTTTGCCAACGGCAGATATACGGTTATAAAGCAGTTGCTATATCCAGTCTGGCCATTGCCGGAGTTGGATTCTTGGTTTGGGGGCATCACATGTATACTTCGGGTATGAGCGAACAAGCCCGGTGGTTTTTCTCTCTGCTTACTTTTATAGTTGCCGTACCCAGTGCCATCAAAGTGTTTAACTGGATATCGACTATGTACAGAGGGTCTATAGATGTGAAACCTCCCTTTCTTTACGCAATTTCGTTTATCTTCCTTTTTATCATTGGTGGAACTACCGGGCTGTTGCTTGGGTCGGTGGCCACCAATGTGCAGGTGCATGATACTTCGTTTGTTGTTGCGCATTTTCACTATATTATTTTTGGCGGGATGGGATTTGCATTCTTTGCTGCAATTCATTATTGGTTGCCCAAAATGTACGGTAGAATGTATAATTTTAAAATAGCTTATATTGCTTGGGGAATTAATTTTGTTGGTTTTAATTTATTGTATTTTCCACAATTTATTATTGGGGTTGAAGGTATGCCAAGACGATATTTTGATTATCCGCCTCAGTTTCAACCAATGCAAATTGTTTCTTCCATTGGTGGTTTTATCTTAATCTCCGGATTAATTCTGATGGTTTATAATTTAGTACAAGGTGTGCGAAAAGGAGCGCCTGCACCGGCTAATCCATGGCATGGCTCTACATTGGAGTGGCAAATACCTTCTCCACCATCGTTAGAAAATTTTGATGAAGAGCCTGAAATCAAAAAGAATCCGTATGATTATAAATAAAGCACTGGAAAGCTATGTAAGTTCACTTTATAATCCTTTTGGTTTGGGAATTTGACGCTTTACTAGAACGATTTGAAAAATAGATAAAAATAATAGCTCTCCGTTGAATTTGTTTTCAGGAGACATAACTAACACGATTTTCCTTTGGGGAGTAGGTGTCAATTGAAAATTATATGAGTGAAATGATAACACACGTTGAAGAGCATAGAGACGATGAAGCCTCTAAACTGGGAATGTGGCTCTTTATTTTTACAGAACTATTATTGTTCGGAGGATTGTTTTTGGTATACTCTATTTTCAGAGCAGAATATCCGCTGGCTTTTCACGAAAGTAGCTTGGAACTAAGTGTTACTATTGGTGCAATTAATACCATTGTCCTTCTGTTTAGTAGCATGACCATTGCTATGGCGCTGACAGCTATTCAAAAAAATGATCAGAAACGAGCTTTGATTTTTATAGGAATAACATTATTTTGTGCTGCGATATTTCTCGTAAACAAATATTTTGAGTGGGGTCATAAGTTTGAAATGAGATTGTATCCGGGTTCGCCTTTGATGCCGCTTTTGGGTAGAGGATATTTGCTTTATTTCAGTCTTTACTTTTTTATGACCGGATTGCATGCCTTGCATATAATTATTGGAATGACTCTTTTGGTAGTTTGTTATTTTAAGGTGAAAAGTAAGAATATCAATAGTAAAGATTATGTACTACTCGAAAACGGTGCTCTATATTGGCACTTAGTAGACTTAATCTGGATTTTCCTTTTTCCGCTGATGTATTTAATTTCCTGACAAAGCTACTTGATTCTGAAAGATGATCAAAATAAAGTATTTTTTTTATTGATTTATTATGGCGAATAATACTACACATACTACCGAATACAGAGTGCTGACAAAAGTCTTGTTGGTACTTATGTTTCTTACCTTTCTGACTATTAGTATAACTTCCTTTCATTTGGGTGCATTCACAGTTACGGTAGCCTTATTGATTGCCGGGGTGAAAGGTTTTCTGGTGTTATCTTATTTTATGCATTTGAAATATGAGAGCCTGTTACTTCGCATTTTGGTGGGTATGGTTTTCGTGCTCTTTATCGTAATTGTGCTTATTACATTTATTGATTATGCATATAGATAGATGTTGCTTTTGTATTTCTTTTAAACTTGTAACTAATAACTAGATTATGTTCAGTAACGCATCAAATTTTGTTCAGGGAGTTGATTCGGCATTTTTTATCATTACGGCAATATCCGTATTCTTTCTTGTAACTCTTACGGCTACCATGATTTTTTTTGTTGTGAAATACAATAAGAAAAAAGGCAAACCGGCGGTTCAGATTAAAGATAATTCACTGCTGGAAATCACATGGATTACTATTCCTATGATTCTGGTTCTTTATATGTTTTATATTGGTTGGCAGGGATTCTTACCAATGCGTCAGGCTCCCAAAGATGCTATGCAAGTGAAAGCCATTGGTTCTATGTGGAAGTGGACATTTGAATATGCAGGAAATAGGCAATCGGATACCTTGGTGTTGCCAATCAATAAACCGGTGAAAGTAAATCTGGCATCGACGGATGTGTTGCATGGTTTCTTTATACCTGCATTTAGAATAAAAGAAGATGTGGTACCGAAAAAAAACAATTACTCCTGGTTTATACCGGGGCAACTTGGTGATTTTGATTTGTTTTGTACCGTGTATTGTGGGGTGAGTCACTCGTATATGTCGGCAATTGTCCGAATTGTAAATCAGCAGGACTACGATAAATGGATAGCTGCATTGCCGGTAAAAAAGGCTAACACTAATTCAGGTCATGCGGTTTTGGAGAAAAATGGTTGCATCGCCTGTCACTCTCTTGACGGTTCAAAATCTGTTGGTCCGACTTTTAAAGGACTATCGGGATCGAAAGTTGATGTTACGACCAATGGAGCACCCCGAAAAGTGACTGCTGATGATGCTTATCTCAAGGCATCTATTCAAGAACCAAACAAGGATGTGGTGGTAGGGTATCCACAAGGACTTATGAAATCGTACAAAGGATTGATAACAGATAAGGATATCGAACTAATAAATGAATATCTGAAAACATTGAAATAATGAAAAACTACCTGCAACTGGTTTTGGCTTTAATAAAATACAAAGTGTCCATAGCTGTAACTTTTACAGCTATTACCGGTTACGTTGTCTATGCGGGTCACTTTAATTTAGAAACTCTGTATTTAGTGCTTGGTGTCTTTTTTCTTGCCGGAGGTTCCAGTGCATTAAATGAATGTCAGGAAAGCGAATACGATGCCAGAATGGAGCGAACAAAGAACCGTCCCATTCCGACAGGACAGATCTCCCCAAAAAATGCATGGCTCGTTGCATCAGCTTTTGTTATTGTAGGGTTGTT
>WSSedL1CaDRAFT_10000339_pt1 | contig 32744 bp, 23 predicted proteins | sample WetSurSL1Cattail_FD_9464 | JGI IMG/M metagenome (IMG submission 9464)
CTACCCTTAATGATTTGACCCATGTTCAGCAAACGTTGTCCTTCTGCCTGGGCAATTCTTTGTACAGGAACTCCGGTCATCATTGCAACTACTTCTGCAACTTTCTCCGCATCCACAGTAACACGATTTTTTGCCAATTCTTTTTCCCAACGTAGCTTTTCATCTTCAAGTCGTTCCAACAATTCTTTTTCACGATCCCTGAAGCTGGCAGCCTTTTCGAAGTTTTGATTTTTTACAGCCTTGATTTTTTCTTTCTTGGCATCTTCAATATGTCTTTCCAGTTCCAGAATACGTTCAGGCACAACAATATTTGAGATATGAACCCTGGAGCCAGATTCATCCAAAGCGTCAATTGCTTTATCCGGTAAATGGCGGTCGCTGATATAACGTGCTGTCAATTTTACACATGCATCTATAGCATCGGGTGTATACAATACATTATGGTGTTCTTCGTATCTCTCTTTTATGTTATTCAGGATTTCGACGGTTTCTTCCATAGAGGTTGGTTCAACCATTACCTTCTGGAAACGGCGTTCAAGTGCTCCGTCTTTTTCTATGTGTTGCCTGTATTCGTCAAGAGTAGTAGCTCCAATACATTGAATTTCACCTCTTGCCAATGCAGGTTTCAACATATTAGCTGCATCCAGAGAACCTGTTGCTCCACCAGCACCAACAATGGTATGGATTTCATCGATAAACAGGATAACACTATTGGTTTTAGCCAATTCGTTCAGAATAGCTTTCATCCTTTCTTCAAATTGTCCCCGATATTTAGTACCGGCCACTATTGAAGCAAGGTCAAGTGTTACCACACGTTTACCAAACAATACACGTGATACTTTGCGTTGTACTATTCGTAAAGCCAAGCCTTCGGCGATAGCAGATTTACCAACTCCCGGTTCACCAATTAGAATCGGATTATTCTTTTTACGTCTACTCAATATTTGAGCCAAACGCTCAATTTCTTTTTCGCGTCCAATAATTGGATCAAGGCGATTTTCTTCTGCTGCTTTAGTAAGGTCGACTCCAAAATTATCAAGTACAGGCGTGTCTGAAGTACCTTTCGGTTGGCTTGCGCCTCCCGGTTGTTGTTTCCCCTGACCTCCAAACTGACCGGTACGCTCGTCATCATCCTCTTCACCACCGGGATAATCCGAACGCGATTCTACATCGTAACTTTCAAGTTCCTCTTTAATAGCAAAATAATCGATATTTTTTTCGATTAGCAATTGCGATACAAGAGAATTTTCATCCTTTAAAATAGCCAGTAATAAATGCCCCGTATCTACCATTTCACTCTTAAAAGCCTTTGCTTCAAGGTGAACCAATTTCAAAGCCCGTTCAGCGGCTTTGACCAAAGGTACATTTTCGGGATCTCTTACCGGAATATATTGTTCAGGACGAATTCTTTGTTCGATGGATTTCCGTAGTTCATAAAGATCTGCACCCAGGGAAACCAGGGCTTCAATTGCATCACCTTCTCCGTCTCTCAGAATTCCTAAAAACAGATGTTCAGGTCCAATAAATGGAGTACCTAAACGGGCTGCTTCTTCTTTACTGTAAGAAAGCACATCCCTAATTCTTTGTGTGAATTTAGCATCCATATAATAGCTAAATATAGTTTATATCTTATATACAAATAAATAAATCAAATACAAATATAGCAAAAAAGCGGCATTAAAAATATAAACAATGCATGTTAATAATTTCAATTGCCTTAGTGCATTTTTTTCTTCAAAAAATACCTACTTTAGTCGTTCTTTATATTAAAGCTTATTTTGTTGATTACTAGGAACTATTAAAACGAAATGCAAGACGAAAGAATTATAAAAATCAACATCGAGGAAGAAATGAAATCAGCTTACATCGATTATTCGATGTCAGTTATTGTTTCGAGAGCTCTTCCGGATGTACGTGATGGACTGAAACCGGTGCATCGCCGAGTGTTATTTGGTATGTCTGAATTAGGACTACTTGCTAACAGGCAGTATAAAAAATCTGCGAGAATTGTTGGAGAAGTCCTGGGTAAGTACCATCCTCACGGTGACACTTCGGTTTATGATGCCATGGTTCGTATGGCACAAGTTTGGTCATTACGATATACATTAGTAGATGGTCAGGGTAACTTTGGTTCAGTAGATGCAGACAGTCCTGCAGCTATGCGTTATACTGAGGCCAGAATGACTAAATTGGCTGAAGAGATGCTCGCGGATATCGACAAAAACACAGTTGATTTTCAGCTAAACTTTGATGATACTCTTCAAGAGCCTACGGTTATGCCCAGCGCATTTCCGAATCTTTTAGTGAACGGGGCTTCCGGTATTGCAGTTGGTATGGCAACCAATATGGCTCCGCATAACCTGAAGGAAGTTATCAATGCTATTACTGCATATATTGATAATCCTGAAATAACAATTGAAGAATTGATGCACCATGTTAAAGGTCCCGATTTTCCAACCGGTGCAATTATATATGGTCACCAAGGTGTTAAAGAAGCATATGAAACAGGTCGGGGACGAGTTGTAGTCAGGGCTAAAACTGAGGTTGAAGTCACTGCTTCTGGACGTGATAAAATAATAGTTACGGAAATACCTTATCAGGTCAATAAAGCTGAATTAATTAAGAGAACCGCAGACCTGATCAATGAAAAAAAGATAGAAGGCATATCATATATTAATGATGAGAGTGATCGCAATGGAATGCGAATTGTCATTATTTTGAAGAAAGAGGCAAAGGCTAATGTTGTATTAAATAATCTTTTTAAACATACTCAACTGCAGTCTACATTTAATATTAATAGTATTGCGCTTGTTGCTGGCCGGCCAAAAATGCTGAACCTTCAACAGCTTATTCACTATTATGTTAAACACAGACACGAAGTTGTTGTAAGACGAACTCAGTTTGATCTCGATCAGTCTGAAAAGAAAGCGCATATTCTTGAAGGATTGTTAATTGCCCTTGATCATCTGGATGAAGTGATTAAACTTATTCGTGGATCCAAAACACCAGATGAGGCTAAGGATGGTCTGATGAGTAGTTTTAGTCTTTCTGAGGCACAGGCGAAAGCAATTCTGGAATTACGTCTTCAGCGTCTTACTGGTCTTGAACGCGATAAGATTAAGGAGGAATACGATGAACTTAAAAAATTAATCGATTATTTACGTAGTGTACTTGCAGATGAGCCTTTGCGGATGAAGATCATCAAGGATGAGTTAATCACAATTAAAGAAAAATATGGAGATGAGCGTCGTACAGAAATAATTCTCACCGCTGAAGAATTCAATCCTGAAGATTTTTTTGCAAATGATGATATGGTTATTACTATATCAAATCTTGGGTATATTAAACGTACGCCATTAACAGAGTTTAAAACTCAAACCAGAGGAGGCATTGGTACAAAAGGAAGCAGCACAAGGGATGAAGACTTTCTCGAACATATGCTCAGCGCTACAATGCATAATACTATGTTATTCTTTACTGAAAAGGGGAGATGTTTCTGGCAAAAGGTGTATGATATTCCTGAAGGAACCAAAATTTCAAAAGGTAGGGCAATCCAAAACCTTGTCAATATTGACTCAGATGATACTGTTAAAGCATACATCAATGTTCAAAGCTTGACAGATTCTGAATATGTTCAAAATCACTACATTATTCTTTGTACTTTAAAAGGTGTGGTTAAAAAAATGCGTCTGGCAGACTTTTCGCGACCAAGGCAAAACGGTATTGTTGCCATAACCGTTAGGGAGGGAGACGGTCTTATTGATGCCCGTTTAACTGATGGAAGCAACGAAATTTTGATAGCAATCAGATCTGGTAAAGCCATTCGTTTTCCCGAAGCTAAAGTTCGGCCTATGGGTCGCACCGCTTCTGGGGTTCGTGGTATTACACTTTCGAAAGCTGAGGATGATAAAGTGGTTGGTTTGGTTTGTGTAAAACCAGAAGAGCAAGACATCCTGGTTGTTGCTGAAAATGGTTATGGAAAACGCTCTAAAATTGAAGATTACAGGATAACAAACCGAGGTGGTAAAGGGGTGAAAACAATTAATGTTACACCAAAAACCGGAAAATTGATTGCAGTAAAAGGAGTTACTGACAAAGAAGATTTGATGATTATCAACAAATCCGGAATTACCATCAGATTAGCGGTTTCGACCATTAGAATCACAGGTAGGGCAGCTCAAGGTGTTAAACTAATCAATATTCGTAAAAACGATGTGATAGCTTCAGTTGCTCAGGTTCCAAAATCTGAAGAGGAAACTTATGAATTGCCTCCAGTAGAAGAAGGGGATCAAAATGCAAATAATACTAGCAACGAATAAAATAAATTTATATATTTGAAAAAAACAAATTTAATAACTATCTAAACATGAAACATATAACAATTATTCTTGCTTTATTTGTTATGGGATTGGTTAATCTCCAGGGTCAAGATGCAGTATCCGGCGGAGATTACAAATCCCTTGAAGGAAAACTGGAAAAAAGCAATGCCGCGATTCAAGATCCGAAGAAGAACGTAAACATCAAAACCTGGCTGGATCGGGCCAAATTATTTCAGAATATTGCTGAAGTTAATTCAGGCGTTCTTCGTATTGGCATGGCTGTCAATGAATTAAAAATATTTTTCAAAGAGCCAAAAGAGATCAAGAAGTTTGATGGGGGCAAAGAACAATATATTTACGAACGCATAATTGTAACACTTGAAAATGCCGTTGTAAAAGGTTGGACTGAAACGCAGACCATCGTTCCAAAACCACTTGATGATGCTTTAGCTTCTTATCAGAAAGCAATTGAATTAAATGTGGATGGCAAAAATACCGGAAAAATAGTAGATGGACTAAAAAGTTTAAAAGCTTTGTACGAAAAGAAAGCCTTAAATTGCTATAATCAACAGGATTATAAAAATGCTGTTGAATCCTTTAAAGCCTTATTGGGTATTAATGAAATGAAACAAATTAATGTTGTTGACACCACAACTATTTATTATACTGGTGTTGCTGCGTCTGAAGGAGATTTAAAAGACGAAGCCATTACATATTTTCAAAAAGCCAATGATTTAAATTATAAAGATCCGTTTTTGTTTGTACGTCTTTCCAAATTATATCTGGTTAAAGGCGACTCAACGGCTGCTATAAATATACTGAAGAAAGGTGTGGGTATTTATCCGGATAATGTATCATTGTTAGTTGAAATGATTAACTATTATATTGCCAAAGGTGAGAGTAAAACTACTCTTGAATATATTGCTAAGGTTAAACAAAAAGACCCCAAGAACCAAACATTTTATTTTGTAGAGGGAGTCCTTTATGATAAAATTGGTAGAATGGACAGTGCAGTGCATTCATACAATGAGGCAATAGCACTTGACCCAAACTACTTTGACGCCTATTATAACTTAGGGGTTATTTACTTCAATAGCGCTGTTAAGTATATTGAAAAGGCCAATGCCGAAGTTGATAATACTAAATATATAGAGGAAAAAAAATTAGCTGACGAAGAATTTAAAAAGGCCATTCCTTATATGGAGAAAGCTTATGACATAGCTAAAGGGCAGAAACAACCAGAAAGCTTAACTAATCAAAAACAAAGCCTTGAAACGCTTAAGCAGTTATATTATCGTTTAAAAATTACCGATCAACTCGAAAGAGTAAATAAGCTTTTGCAAGCATTCTAAAATAAAATATAAAAAACTTAAAGCTGCCTCCGGGCAGCTTTTTTTTTGCTATAATGATTTTATTAATAACGACTTCCCAAAATGAATTTTCTTAATAATTTTTACTTAAAAACCGCAATACATTTTTGAACATAAAACCTTCTATAATTTCATCTATTTGTTCGTCTGTCTTATTTTTAAGTATGTCGAGACTGCGTTGATCACGCAATAATTCGCATAAGACAGGGAGAAGGTTTGCGTATTCTTCAACTGTATTGTATTTGTGTAATGGGTTAATGATACCATCAAAGTCGGACCCTATGGCAATGTGTTCCCAAATCCGGTTATCTTCCGTGCCAAATTCAGCGGCAAGTATTTGTACTATTCCAATAATGTTATTAACAATTGGTTTTGCCCATAATCTTCTTTTTCCTGCCAGGCAGGAAAAAAATTGCCTGATTTTTACAAAAGTGAGCTGTACCTTACCTGTAAGTATTCGCTGATCGAAATTTAACCCGATCAGCCCGCCAGTTTTAACAACTAAAATAATTTCTTCTCTGGTCAGATTGATATCCCAGTTATTAAACGTTTTACTCTTCTGGTATTTTTTATCCGCATTATAATGTGAATCACACTTCTCATGCGAAATATCCAAATCATCTATTTCATTTGACGCAGAATGACTGGTTAACACAGGGAGATCATTCTCCAATGCAAATTGGTAATACCATTTCCTGGCTGACACAGTCATGTGCTTGGTATCAATCAGGATTCTTTTCCCGTTTTCATTACGTTTGACCAATTCGAGAAGAACTTCCATCCCCAATTTTGTAAATGGTGTATTATACTCAGGATTGGCTGAATTATCCTGATTCATCACTTTATTGGCCATATTTGCAAAAGAAATGCTATGTCCGCAAAGTTGGTTCCAAAAGTGATGACAAAAGGTAATGAATAAAGGACAGTGATTACCTCCATCCCAATTCTTGATGATATCGATATTCTGTTTAAGCTTGTTTAGCAAGGCCTGAGTATTGATATTATCCAAATCATCCGGATCAATATGTTTGGTGTTTTCCTGTCCACAACCCAGAGAATGAGCCCCTTCAATTGTAAGTATCACAACAACGGGCGACTCATGGTTGGCAATATTAAAATTGTTATCTAAACCAAAATGATTTCTAACGTCCTCAAACCCTCCGGCAATAATGAAAGAATGATCTCCTTCAGGTTTGTTTTCGTCTTTTTTTAGCCAATGATACTCATTTGTGAGGTCATCAAAATAATCATGATCATGACTTTTAACTGAAGCTACCCGTTTCGGTGGAAAACGAAGAAATAAATCGATCAGTAATTCGTCTTCTTCACTGGTACTGCCATTCAAATCAAAGAAACCTTGTTCAATAGGATAGAGGGAAGCAAATACAATTTTTACGTTTGATTTTGCCAGCTGAATCATCGAAGCCTGAGAATAGTTGGCTACAGGTATTGTTGTATCAATAATAGGTTCCTTTTCATACCATACACTTTCTTTTAACATATTGTAAGGCCTGAGTGTCGGATGACAATGGAGATCTGAAAAGAATGCTTTCATTTGGATTATTGGTTAAGTAAATGGTTTAACTATAAATACGCTGGTATTTAAATAAAGTTAGTAAATTTATTACAATCTAACAATCCTTTTGAGGCTATTTTATTAACAAAGGTGAAATGTTAGAACAACTAATAATTTTTGCTTAAAAACCTTAAAGCATTTTTGTACTTGAAGCCTTCAACAATTTCATCTATCTGTTCGTTAGATTTATTTTTAAGTATGTCCAGACCGCGTTGCTCGCGTAGTGATTCGCATAATACTGGAACAAGGCTTGGATACTCCTCAACAGTTGTATACTTTTGCAAAGGATTGATAATGCCATCAAAGTCGGAGCCGATGGTAATGTGTTCCCATATCCGGTTATCCTCCGGCCCAAATTCAGCGGCGAGGATTTGCACTATTCGGATAAGGTTATTAACAATGGGTTTTGCCCATAATCGTTTTTTTTCCGCTTTGCAAGCCAAAAATTGTTGAAGTTTTACAAAGGCAAGCTGTACTTTGCCCGTCAGAATTCTCTGATCAAAATTTAAACCAATCAATCCACCTGTTTTTACTACCAATATAATTTCTTCTTTTGACAGGTTGATATCCCAGTTATTAAATGTCTGACTGTTGAGATATTTTTTGTCTGCATTATGATGTGAATCGCACTGATCATGAGAAGTATCCAAATCGTCTATTTCATTTACAGCCGAATGGCTTGATAGCACAGGAATATCATGCTCTAATGCATACTGGTAGTACCATTTTCTGGCAGATACAGTCATGTGTTTGGTATCAATCAGGATCCTTTTCCCGTTTTCATTTCGTTTTACCAACTCATAAAGGACTTCCATTCCCAATTTTGTAAATGAAGTATTGTAATCCGGATTGGCTTTACTATCCTGATTTATTAATTTATTGGCCATCTTGGCAAAGGAAATGCTATGCCCGCAAAGTTGGTTCCAAAAATGATGACAAAAGGTTATGAATAAAGGACAATGATTTCCTCCATTCCAATTTTTAATGATATTGATATTCTTTTTAAGTTTGTTTAATAAAGCTTGTGTATTGATATTTTCTAAATCATCCGGATCTACATCTTTGGTATTTTCCTGTCCGCAGCCAAGAGAATGAGCGCCTTCAATTGTAAGCACTAAAATAACAGGCGATTCATTGTTGGTAATGTTAAAATTGTCATCTATTGCAAACAGTTTTTTGATGTCCTCAAAACCTGTAGCAATAATAAATGAGTGATCTCCTTTAGGTTTACGTTCATCTTTTTTTAACCAGAGATATTCGTTGGTAAGGTCTTCAAAATAATCGTGATGCAGACTTTCAACTTTATTAACACGTTTTGACGGAAACTGAAGAAACAAATCGATAAGTAAATCTGCTTCTTTGGCTGTACTTCCATTCAGTTTAAAGCAACCTTGTTCCACCGGATAGAGGGATGCAAACGCGATTTTTACATTCGATCTTGATAATTGAATCATCGAAGCCTGTGAATAATTAGCTACTGGTAATGTAAAATCAAAAAAAGGTTCCTTCTCATACCAAACACTCTCTTTTAACATATTAAATGGCCTGAGAGTGGGATGACAATGGAGATCTGAAAAGTATGCTGTCATTTGGATGTTTATTAAAGATGCTTTTTATCCCGACGTCCTATACTAACTTAAACGAGAGATAAAAAAAAAAATCATTAAACCCGAATGATATATCTCATCAATGGATGATGATTCTAATCATTCCATGTTCATTCGAAAAGGTTTTCCAAAATGTTTCTATATTGCCCAAATCCGCCACTTGGCAGAGGCTTCTGCAATTGCTTGGAGGAGATTGAGTATCCATAATGGATTTAGGGGACAATTAACCGAAAATAGCGCTATGGCAAACCCTCTGCCTGTTCATTTTTTTGGAGGTATCATTTTTCAATCTAACAAAATACTTTTGTCTTTCTTCTATTCAGCTCTTTTTCCCATCCCATTGTATAGTGGGAACAAAGAGTAAATGAATACTTTATAAAACCTTTGGAAAAATCCAAAACTTTGTTTAACTTTTGCATTATATTAATCATTTTTTGAAAAACCACTTAAAAAGGAATATTCTTATCCGAATAACAATATAACCAAAGTGGAGTCCAGCAACCACTCAAAAAACGGGGCGTGACTGAAAAGCCATACGAGTAGGAAAATCTAAACAAAAAAAATTATGAATTGGTATTTAAAGGTTTTAAAAGACTATGCTAATTTCAGCGGTCGGGCAAGAAGACAAGAATATTGGATGTTTGTTTTATTCAATATGATTTTTGCTATTGTGGCAATGATTCTCGATAATATTATCGGGTCAACATTTAAAATTGAAACCGCAATGGGTACTCAAAGTATGCCTTATGGGTACATTTATCTTTTATATATGTTAGCCATGCTTGTTCCAAGTTTGGCTGTATTTGTAAGAAGGATGCATGATGTTGGGAAAAGTGGTTGGTTTATATTTATAAGTCTTATCCCTCTTATTGGAGCTATTTGGCTACTGATATTATTATGTACTGCTGGAGTTCAGGGCGAAAATGAATATGGAGCCGATCCTAAGAATGCAGATGGTAGCGCTATTTCCGATAAGACAATTCTTGATAGTAATGTCAATGCTTAACTGATACTAAAATTAAAATAGGATAAACCACATATTACCAAAGTTCTATGTGGTTTATTTTTTTCTGAGGTCTACTTTTCGTTATCTTCCTTTTTACCTGCCGACCTTAACTTCACCAGTTTATTTAACAGGTCGAACCAAAAGGGTGCTCCTAAACTAATGGCAAATGCCGTTAATAAAAAGCCCAGAAATTTTCGTCCCCGCATAGTCTCTTTTAATACATAACCAACTTTATACTTTATCCAATTATTATTATAAAGACTATTCAATATTTTATGTCTGTGTTTTGAATTTTTTAGGGTATACACCTTTTGATCTATGCAAACCACAACACTCTTTTTCTGTAACTCTTTTAGCACTTTAGTACTATCCCGTTGCTTGCCAAAATCGCCCCAGCCAATTGCTAATATGGAATTTGCTTTGTTTATATCTCCGTTAAGCAGGGATTTAACACTATCTACTTTGGCAAGGTATACTTTAAAGATACTATCATTATTAGCAGTGCCAGCAACACTGGTATCAGAAATCGCAACGCCTTCTTTGGTAACTGTTTTTTTTACCCTTGGGTCATCCTTGTATCTGTCTGCAGCCTGGGTTGCCATTTGTACCAGTTTATCCCTGGCGTCCTTATCGGTGGATAACCGGCTTGTAATTTCAATGGTATCAACGTTAAAAATTACCGCAACCAATATACCTATCACGAAGATAATAACTTGTGTCTGTCTTTTATACCAGCCGGTAACACGCTTCATGGTATCGTTGAACCACTGTTCGATTTTAATGATAAATAGGTCGATATTGAAAATACTATTGCTCAAATGCAGTTGCAAAATTTGCAGTGTTTCCTTGTCGATGTATGCAGATTTGCCCGGATTGTCTTTATAATACTGGGAATAATAGTCCAATAATTCCTTTATTTTTAGAGCATCTGAGGTATTTTGAAGGTTTTGTTTTTTTTCAGCTATTTCGGTATCTGACAAATTACTATAATTGCATTTGATAATATCATCTATTTTGGAATCAAAATCTTGCTTTAAAACATCAATGAGTATGGTTGAAAAATTACTTGTAGGGATATAGGAAGGAAGAGGATATAACCGATTTGCGCCATAATTCTTGATAATTGGATGCAAATAAAAGCTGGTGCCAAGGCTTTCCTTTTTCTCCCTTTTCCTGAATATTTTTTGGTATATAATTTTGAAGTATTTTCCAATACCTTTAAAAATTGATTTCAAAACACCATCTTTAGTAGTATTGGATAGCATTCCAACGACTATACCTTTTTTTAGCATTTTTGCTCTTAACCCAAACAAGGTGGCAATCGTTTCTTTGATAGAAGTAGCGAGCAAGCTGTATAGTAAGTAAATAAAAACCAATCCAATGGTTACGTCTAATAAGGGTGAATTAATCATGGCCTAAGGGATTTTAAAATTTGGGTTTAACATTGAACATCAAGTTAAATACGAGTATTTTATTCATAAAAATAATCATATTTTCGCAATAAATAATTTTTTCTTGTACTTAACACTTAGTACTCAGTACTCAATATCACTAAATTTAGGTGGTTTAACAATTAATAGGTACTTTTGGCCAAATTAATAATACCACAATGGAACAGAAAAATATGGCTGAACAGTCTGATAAAGAAAGATTTGATTATTTTATAGAACAGGCCATACAACAAAATGAAATTTGGTTATTACAAGTTCAGGAAGGTTTGTATGCCATGTTTGAGGATGAAAATGAACAACAATACATTCCTGTTTGGCCAGGCGAGGAGTACGCAAAAACATATGCCACGGGCGATTGGGAAGGATACCAATCGGAACGCATGGAATTGAAGGAATTCACTGATTGGCTCCAGGAATTGGCTGAGGATCAAATTTTTATCGGAGTTTTTCCGGGAAATGGTTTGTTAGCAGTACCTGTTAAACCAATAGCTCTTAAAAAGCAGCTTAAACAGGCTCGAATAGACAAGTAATTTTTTTAAAGGTATGCTATTCGCTGTCATTAAAGAAACCCAACATACTTAATTTTAGCACTTTGTTATTTGGACTATTTTTGATAGTATTTTTTCGAAGCAAATGTGAAATTTCAGGTGAATTCCTAACTACTGATTGTCTTATTTAAAAAAATCAGAACCCTTTTGGGGGTACCCCTTTTGAAATGTGTCATGGGAATAAACAATCGAAATGAAAAACGATATTCCCTGGCAATTACTCGAAAAATATTTTGCCAAAACCAGATTGAAAGCTGGTTTCAACTCCGCTCAACCACCGACTACGGATGACCAGGAAAAGCTAATCAATGAATGGTTAGCAAGTGCCACTGAAAATACAATGATTTTGGAACAACTGCAGCTTTATTTCCAGGCTACAGGGGAGCTTCCCATTGATTTTGTGCCAGATAGCAAGGTCGCATTAAATAAGATATTTGGAAAGATTTCGAATTCTTCCAAACCGAAAACCACAAGAATTACAATATCATCGCTATGGTGGAAAGCTGCAGCAGTCTTGCTTATTGCAATTTGTGGTTGGTGGTTGGTGAACAACAATTTTAAGAAGCAATCACCAATGCTGACCTCTGTAATAATGACAAAGGGCAGCTTGGATTCAATTGTTCTGTCAGATGGCAGTCGAATCTGGTTAAATGCAGGGTCAGAAATAAAGTATCCTGAAAAATTTAGTTCCAAACGCGAAATTACCCTGACAGGAGAGGCATATTTTGAAATTGCCCATGATCAGAACCATCCATTTATAATTCATTCAGGAAGCACCCAAACCCAAGTACTGGGAACCAAGTTTACCATTCGTTCATTTCCATCGGAAAATCTTGCATCTGTCATCGTAACTGAAGGTAAAGTGAGCTTTGGTGCATCTCAACATGTAATCTTAACACATGGCAAAAAAGGTACCTACGATAAGCAATCGGGACAAACCTTAGCATCCGATAATGACAATCCCAATTTTATGGCATGGAAAACAAAGGAGTTTAATTTTGACGGACAACCACTCAAATCTGTTTTCAAATCATTGGCAGAAGTGTATCACTTCAAATATCGCTTTGAAAATGCGAACATGCAAGAGCGAAAGCTGACAGCAAAATTCACACAAAGACCATTGGATGAGATTATCCAAAGTATAGCCATTGCCGCAAATGTGAATATTCTATCTAAAAGTAATTCTTTTATTATTAAATAATACATCCAATGATAAAGTATCAAAACGCAATTTTAACATGTATTTTACTAAGTTTAAATATATCTGTTTTCGGCTTTGCTCAGCCACCTGATAATATTCTTGAGAAACGCATTACTATCAACATTCAGGATGTTACTCTAAAAGAAGCGTTAAAACAAATATCTACCGAAGCAAACATAAGCTTTTCTTATAGTGATGATTTGGTGTCAATAACTCAAAAAATCACAATAAAAGTTGCTAATGTTCCGCTAAAAAACGTTCTCAACCAGTTATTTTCAGGGACTAACATCTCCTATAAAATTGTTGGCAAACAGATCATCCTGCAAACGAAGAAAGCAAAATCCAAAAAATACACAATCAGCGGATATGTCGGGGATAACAAAAGCGGTGAACGATTAATGTATGCTAATATTTACGATTCGATCAATGCCCAGGGAGTTGTATCCAATGCATACGGATTCTATAGCATCTCTTTACCGGAAGGTGCTATTTCGCTTAAATACTCTTATGTGGGATATAAGCCCTTTTACAAGCATTTTTCTCTTTCCAAAGATACTTTTCTGAATGAATTTGTAAGTCCTGACTTTCTCCTGGCTGAAGTGGTCATTACTTCTACCCAGGATAAGGTTAATAACACAGAGATGGGTACCAACAGCATTCCCATCAAAGATATTAGAGCTTTGCCCAGTCTTTTGGGAGAAAGTGATGTTATTAGAACTATCCAGCTCACGCCAGGCGTTAAAGGCAAAGAGTTTACGAATTTTTATGTCAGGGGCGGCGCTAATGACCAAAACCTTGTTTTGCTGGATGAAGCTACAGTATACAAATATTCACATTTGGGAGGCTTTTTCTCCGTTTTTAATACCGATGCATTGCAAAGTGCAAAGCTTTACAAAGGCATTATACCCGCTACACATGGAGGCCGGTTATCGTCGATGCTCGATTTACGTATGCGGGAGGGAAATAATCAAAATTTTGCTGTGTCCGGAGCATTAGGCCTTTTGTTCAGCCATTTAACCATTGAAGGCCCGATTATTAAAAACAAAATGTCCTTTATAGTTTCAGCCCGTCGCTCTTATTTCGACATCTTTTTTCCTCTGGCTTCCGATCCTGCCAATCGCAAGAATAAGGCTTTTTTCCTCGATTTAAATGCGAAAGTCAATTACAGCCTTTCTAAAAAAGATAAGTTGTTTGTTTCAGCATTTAACAGTAAGGATCAATACTCTTTGAACAGTAGTGGTGGTAGTGATAATTCAAAGAGCACCATTTTTTATCAAAGCAAAACTTTTTCGCTTAGGTACAACCATATTTTTAACTCAAAACTATTTTCAAATCTTTCACTGCTTTACACTGGTTTTATTTATGGCAGCGAATTTAATAATATCAATTCGGCTAACAACGAAGCCACAACAAGTGAATGGAAAGGGAGTCTTAATGATTATAGTTTGAAGAATGATTATACATGGTATCTCAATCCATCATTATCACTTCAGTTTGGAGGATTTTTTACATGGCACAAGACACAAGTTGGTTCTTATTTTTCAACTGAAGGAAGCCAGACATATCGCGCTCCTTTACCATACATAAATTCATTAACAACGGCTCTTTATATTAACAATAACCTATCGCTTGGCGATAAATTTCAATTGGAATATGGATTACGACTCAGCTTATATAACAATATTGGTAAAAGCTTTTATTACAATTATTCAAAAAATGACTATGGACAGATTAAACTGTTAGATACTGTTTATTATAAAAAGGGTGAAATTTACAATTCCAGTTTACATCTGGAGCCTAGAATATCATTGTGTTATAAACTTAACCCAAACAATTTTGTCAAATTTGGCTATAACCGGAATACCCAAAATATCCATCAAATTTCGAATACTACTTTCTCAACCCCTTATGATATTTGGTACCCAACTACCCCAAAAGTGAAACCTCAGTATTCAGATATAGTGTCAGCAGGATATTTTCGAAAACTGGTTAACAACAAATATACCTTATCCATAGAAACATATTATAAACAAATGAATAACATCATTGACTACAAAGATCATGCGCAAATAATGGGCAATCCTTTTTTTGAGGATGAACTGGCATTTGGTAAGGCACGTGCATATGGTATTGAGTTTGAAGCAAGAAAAAATGAAGGACGGTTTACCGGATGGCTTGGTTATTCATATTCCCGTGTATTTATGAAAATTCCGGACATCAATAACGGCAAAGAATATCCGGCATCGTTTGATGTACCCCATGATGTTTCCATTGGCCTTATTTACCGTGCAGGTAAACGAGTGAGTCTTTCAGCCAATTGGGTTTATTCTTCGGGACAAGCAACCATGCTTATGGCCGGATATTATAAATATGGCGATCTCAGTGTTCCCTATTATACCGGTAAAAATGCCGGTCGTTTACCCGATTATCACAGACTGGATGTAGGAATAAATATCATTACAAAAAGAACAATAAAGCGGGAGGCTCTTGGAAAGAAATATCATGGTGAATGGAATATCTCAATTTTTAATCTTTATAACCGGGCAAATCCTTATTACATCGTACTTCGTCCTAATTGGGATAATCCGACGATAACAGATATTAAAAAGGTGTATTTATTTGGGCTGTTTCCTTCCATTTCCTACAAATTTAATTTCTAATCAAAATGATACAAAAAAACTTAATAAACAAGCATGGGATTGCCGTCTGCATCGTCATTTGCTTTTTTTCAGTCGCTTTGTTTTCCTGCGTCAAAACAATGACTCCTGATGAGTTAAATTTCGAATACAAGGATTATTTAGTTGTTGACGGTATGATAACCACAGAGAAAAAAGAACACAAAATTGTTTTAAGCCACACCATAGATTTTGCAGGAGTCGATACACCCCGCATGGAAACAGGAGCAAAGGTATCTGTTACAAATGGTGATACAACAGTTAATCTTACCGAAAAAACAACAGGTGAGTATGTTACTGCTCCTGATTTTTCAGGAGTTGTGGATAAAACATATACGCTTAATATCCTACCAATGGCAGGCAATACAGCGCCTCATGCTATTTAAAACCAGCAATGGTTATTGATACAATGTATGCCAATTACGAATCGCAGTCATATGGCATCTATTTAAAGGTACATAGTAAAAAAGGAGAAGGTGCATCGTGTATCATGAATTTATTTGTGAATGATTCATTAATAACACAAAAGCTTAAAGATAAGAAGGTTTATGCAATGGGTGGATTTTATGAAAGGTTGTTTGGTCTGTCCGAAAATATGTTAACACAAGATACATCCTGGGTTGGTATTCAAATGAATTCGATTCCGTACGAAATGTTCCAATATATAGAAGATGTAAAAAATGAGACCATTTACAATGTCGAACCATTTCGAACTTTACCTGCCAATGTGCGCACCAACATTTCGGAAGGAGGGATTGGATATTTCTTAGCATCGGATGTCACGATGACAAAAGTGAAAATTGTGAAATTGCTGGGGGAATAAGTTTGAGTAGTTGTCCTAAAGGTTAGGACTGTTAAGTTCTGACATGTTTACTATCTCAAAAACCGACCTCCCAACCCTCCTTCAAAAGGAGGGCTAACCATTCTTATTAATTTCAGAACTATAATATCTTAACATTTTATTCAAAATCGTCGAAAAAAACAAAGCCGGAAAGACTATGGTTGTCGTCTTCTCCGGCTTTGATCAGTATAATTGTTTGGGTTTTTACACTACACCCTGTGCCAACATGGCGTCGGCAACTTTGATAAATCCGCCGATATTAGCTCCGGCAACATAATTCACATAGCCAAGTTTATCCTTACCATATTTAACACATGTTTCGTGAATATTGGTCATGATTTGGCGAAGTTTAATATCAACTTCTTCGCGACTCCATGGTAAACGCATTGAATTTTGAGTCATTTCCAAACCTGATGTTGAAACACCACCTGCATTTGCTGCTTTACCGGGACCATAAAGAATTTTTGCAGTCAGGTATACTTCAATGGCGTCAGGTGTCGAAGGCATATTTGCTCCTTCAGATACAACATAACATTTATTGGAAATCAGCTCTTTCGCATCTTCCATGTTAACTTCGTTTTGGGTAGCACTCGGAAATGCCATATCGCACTTGATACCCCATGGACGTTTATTTTCAAAGAACTGCGCACTTTTAAACTTATCAGCATATTCCCTGATACGGCCACGTTTAACGTTCTTTAATTCCATTACCCATTGAAGCTTTTCAGGGTTTATGCCATCCTTATCGTAGATGAAACCATCTGAGTCCGATAATGTCACTACTTTCGCTCCAAGTTGGTTCAATTTTTCAACAGTATATTGGGCTACATTACCTGAACCTGAAACAACCGCAATTTTTCCCCTGATTTCTTCATCACGGGTTTGTAGCATTTTTTCAGCAAAATAAACAGCTCCATAACCAGTTGCCTCGGGACGTATTAAACTACCGCCCCATTCAAGTCCTTTACCTGTTAACACACCTGTAAATTCTTTACGAATTCTTTTATATTGACCAAATAAATAACCTATTTCGCGACCGCCAACACCAATATCACCCGCTGGTACATCTGTATCAGCACCAATATGACTGCACAATTCTGTCATAAAACTTTGGCAAAAACGCATCACTTCATTATCTGATTTGCCTTTGGGGTCAAAATCAGAACCACCTTTTGCACCACCCATAGGAAGTGTGGTAAGGCTGTTTTTAAATACCTGCTCAAAAGCAAGAAACTTAAGAACGCCAAGGTTTACGGTAGGATGAAGACGTAACCCGCCCTTATATGGGCCAATGGCGCTATTCATCTGGATACGATATCCACGATTGATCTGAATCTCACCACTATCATCGATCCATGGTACCCTAAAAATTAAAACCCTCTCAGGTTCAACCATACGTTCAAGAACTTTACCATGTTTGTATTTGGGGTTTTCTTCGATAAATGGGAACAAAGATTCAACCACTTCTTTAACTGCCTGATGAAATTCAATTTCACCGGGATTTTTGGCAATTACTTTTGCCATAAACTCATTTACTTTTACATTTAGCACGTCCATATTAGTAAATTTTTATTTAGATAGGGTTAGTGGATAATGCTATCACTGTTTAAATCTGATGATAACTTTCTCCATTTATTGGAAGCTAAAATATAAACTTTACTGCTTGAGTTTTAAAGTAGGTATCATTTTCAGTAAAACACGTAAAAATATCTGTCATTAATAGTCATTAGGTCATTAGGCTTCACGTCATTGATGTCTTTTCGAATAACGGCGAAGGCAAATAACATTTTAATGACGGCGAAGCCCAATGACTATTAATTACTTACACATCAATCAAATTATTACGAATGGCATATTTTACCAAATCAATTGTAGTTTTTAAGTTTAACTTTTGCATGATATGATTTTTGTGGGACTCCACAGTTCGCATACTAATAAATAGTTTGTCGGCTATTTCTTTATTGGTAAAGCTGTTTCCCCAAAGCTTCAAAATCTCAATTTCTCGGGAACTTAAGTTTTTACCATTAATATTGTCCTCATCATCCTTAAATTGAAGTATGTATTTATTTAATATGATATTTGTAATAGAAGGACTATAATAATCAAAGCCGTTTCGAAGGGTATAAATGGCTTCTAACAGATCGTTCCGTGTAGTATCTTTAGCCAAAAAACCCTTGGCACCTGTTTTGATTGAACGTAAAACAGTATTTTCATCTTCATTAGACGATAAAATAAGTATTTTGATTTTTGCAAAACGAGAGTTGATCTGTGTTAGAAAATTTAGCATGGGGGTATTCAAATCATCAACATGAATAAGCAAAACATGTATTTCAATTTTTGCAAGAATTTGAAACAGGTCTTCCTTTTCATTACAAACCCTTATGACTTCAATTTCAGATAAGTCATTTAATAATGACTGTATGCCTTCGCTAATAAGCTTATGATGGCTAAAAACCCCCACTTTAATCATTGATTTAACAAATTAATCTTTTAAAATTACACTCATTCCTTTTTTCCCGTTCATGAGTATGGTTAATGGTTTCTCAAATTCAACATGAACAAAATGTTTGGTTTTATGCATAATTTGTTGTTTATACAATTCATCCCAGATGACATATTCTTTTGACATGGTATCTGAGATTGAAAAATAGCCTACATTCATTGATATTACGTTGTGAAAAAAATGTGATCCAAGGGAAGAATCGAGTGGAAAATTAACAAGACTAATTTCTACAATAATTTTAGCATTGGATATTTGAGGCCAGATAACAGGGATGCCTAAAAACCTGTCGCTGGTGCCCCAACGGCCTGGCCCGATGAGAATGTATTTTTTGTTTTGTTTTCCCATCATGTTATTCAACTCCTCAATTTCTTTTACCATTTCAAGTGTCTGAAGTTTATCGAAGTGGTGGATATCAATAAAGATGACATCTTTGATATCTTCAACGATTCCATTTCCTAAACTTGTTTTGGTGAAGAGAACAATTTTTGATTTGTCAATTGAATCGATATCAAATTCATAACTTAGTTGATTTCCAACAAGCGGTTTGATTTGAAGCAGGTAAAAAGAAGGCAATTGTTTGTTTGTGGGCGATAAATCAATAGCATATTCTATTTCAACCGGCGATCCCATAGCTTCCTTAACGGTTTGTAACATAATTTCAATCGTCTCGGTCAGTGGTATGTAATCATATTTCAGGATATCGGCAAAATTAATTATTCTTGGTCCATAACCAGATAATCCTTCGTCAATGCGATCGTTGTTGATGTTATACACTGACGCAAGGTGCTTTAGTGTACCGTGTTTTTCGGCATCCATTATATCCAAAACGGCTATGGAAGAGAGTTCACCTTCGTTTAAAAGATCAATTTCCTGTTTTTTTAAGTCCACCGCATAAAATTTTACCTGCGTACTTTTCAGCATGTCTTTTGAAGTGTAAATTTCTATTTTGGGATATCTGGGGGAAAAACGATAGGCGTTTCCACCCTGTACTACATAAAACCCAAGACCCACAGCCGCAACAGCAAAGCCTTCTTCAGGTTTCATATGAGCAACAGGGTAATAGTTAAACGAACTTGCAATGCCACTGATGTGAGGGTAAAAATAATCGTCAAACTGCTGACCAACCAATTCCTGCAGGATGACTGCCATTTTCTCTTCTTCAATTTTGTGGTTAATTGCCTTAAAATATGTTAATGCATTGTCAGAATAAATAGACGCAAAAACCAATTTTATTGCATTCATCAACTCTAACAAACGTACATTTTTATCAGGATGATTATTGGGAAGAATATAAGTATCAAATACTCCGGCAAATGGCTGATTAATGGAATCTTCCGATAAGCTTGAGGATCTTACTGCAATCGGGGTCTGAATCTGATCAAGAAATACATCGAGTTTTAGTTTCAGGGCATTGCTTAAATCTGAATTCAGGAAATTTAACCTGATATCGTAATATAAGGTGTTTTTAGCGAAAATACGGTCAAATAAATTATTTTTTTTCATGAATAATTCGAACTCGTCAGTACCTATAATGACTGTTTTGGGAGCCCTGATGTTGATATTTTCGAAAACTGATGAAAAATCAAGATTATGTATTAACGCATTAATAAAAGCCAGACCTCTACCTTTGCCACCAAAGGAACCTCCCGCATAACTAACAATATTATATTCATCAAGGATAGATGTTTCTTCGAATTTAAGTACTTTTCCTTTTTTCTTTTTGTCTTTGTATTGAAGCATCGTTTCAATAAAGAATTGTCGTGATTCTTTGACCTTGCTAAAATCTCCTGCCGGAATAGGGTTTAAAATTTTCGCCAACTCTATTTCACCACGAGACATCAACCAAATGGAATATTGGTTTTCAAGGGCATGGATATAAAACGATTCGTCAGGAACTTTTGCCAACATGGTCTCAAACTCATGAAGCGATTTGGCAACAGCTATCGGACTCCCTTCTTTGTTGCGGAAAATAAAATCGCCAAAACCGAGGTAATTAACTATAAATTTTTTCAGATCCGCTAATAAACTATCGGAGTTCTTATTGATAAAGCTAACATCAAGTTCCTGTGCATATTTTTCGTTTTTTGGGTCGCCCGACTGTAAGATAATGGGCAACTTTAAAATATGCGATTTTACATACTTAATAAATTTAATACCTGCAGTTTTATCAAAAATCCCATTTTTTTCGAACTCCACATCCGATATCACGCATAAAAAGAAATCCTTATACTTATTGAACAGGAATACAGCATCCTCATAATTTTTTGCCAATACTATTTTAGGCCTCGACCGCATTTTACAAATCTTATCAAGTTCATTTTTCTCCACCTCAGGAAGAAGTTGCTGAACCTGCTCAAATACTATTGAATAAAGCATTTGTAAATATTTGGAATAATACTGGGCCGAATCTTCAATGAGTAAAATAACCCTCACCAAACCGGTTTTTGTATCATTTTCAATATTTACCTCGTCTTCAGTAGATTTAACAATGGCAAAGAAGATTTCGGAATTCCCATTCCATACAAAAAGCTTGTCAATTGAGTTGATGGAAGGTATAAAAGTCTCAAAATATTTGATATTACTCTTATGGTTAATTAACATGTAAATGGGTAGGGAAGGAGCTTTTTCTTTTATTCTTCTGCTTAGTTCAATGGGCGTTTCCTTATCCAACCCGACCATGAGGATTACAAAATCGAATTGAGAGGACTCTACCAAACATAAAGCTTCTTCCTGTGATGTAACCCCGGTGATACGGGGAAGCGAAAACAAGCTATACTGATAAATAATCCCCATGAATCGTTCAAAGAAATTATCTTCTTTTTCAATAATAAATGAATCATATAAAGTGGCAACAAAAAGTATTTCTTTCACTTTATATTTCATCATGTCGAGATAAATGTATTTGTTGATTGTCCGTTGATTAAAAAAAAGCTGTAATGGACCTTTATTTTGTATCAATGATTTCCGGTACTCGTCAGGATTGATTTTAGGAGCATCCGAAAGGACTTTTTTACGATATATTTCCCGACCCTTATAATCATTCAGGTATCCGCTTATTAGCCCGGCAATATTGATGAGCAGTTGTCTTTCTTCTTTTAAAAATGGGCCCTCATATTCTTGAGGAAACTCTTTCAGATAAAATATTTCGATTGTGCCCTTTCGGTTATCAAGTGTTATAAAATGTTCCTTTTGAACCCATGGGGTTTCCTGAAATTCTCTGCTATTGTATTGCAACACTTCATAAGTTATTCTTGCGGCAGTATATTTCGGGTATTGCCATGATTTTGGTAAAATTAAGCAGATGGCTTCCAACGTTTCGTCTATTGGCTTATGGGATGCAATTATTTCGGAAGTTTGGTTAATGCCACTAAGCTCTTTCAATCGTTCTTTATTGTTCCTGAGTAAATTGTAAAAAACATCCTTAACAGCGGACCCTGCAATCAGGTTGGCAAGGTTGATAAGAAGATTACGCTCCTCCTTTAAAAATGGGCCTTCATCAACCTCCTGGAATTCTTTTAAATAGAATATTTCTATTAAACCTTTTTTATTGTTAGGCGCTTCAAATACCTGTTTCTGAGTCCATGGCGTTTCAACAAAACCTTTTGAAGTAAAAATCAATTTATCATAGGAAACTCTGGCTACAGCAAATTCAGGATATTGCCATGCATCCGGAAGAATTGAACAAATCATTTGTAAGGTTTCTTCCATCGACCTGTTTTCCCTAAGGATGGATGAAGTTTGATTCAACCCTTTTAACTCTTTTAATCTTTCTGTATTATCATAAAGAAGTTTTTTTAAAGCCTGGTTTGAAGCAGCACCTGAAATAATCGCTGCAAGGTTATCTATCAGAATACGTTCTTCTCTCAAAAAAGACCCTTCGAAAGCCATTGGGAATTTTTTAAGATAATAAACTTCGATCGATCCTTCTTTTTGATCGAAAGTATCAAATTTCTGCTTTAAAAACCAGGGTGTTTCTTTAAAGTTATTACTGGTAAAGACTTTCCCGTCATAACATACTCTTGAAACTGTGTATTCGGGGTATTGCCATGCCTGAGGTAAAAAACTACAGATATCTTCCAGTGCAGAATCTATGTTTTTATTTTTATCCAGGATGTGGGTAATTAGGTTGATTCCTTTGTTTTCCTTTTTTTGTTCCTTCTGACCATCGATCAATTGCTGAATATGATGTTTAGAGAGCACTCCTTTAATTAATTCAATTACCTTTTCGAGAAAAGCATCTTCTTTTGCAATTTGCTTTATAAATGAAATTTCAATAAAACCACTCTTATAATTGGGAATATCAAATAGTTTGCGTTTAAGTTTCGTCGTTTGTATGAAGTTTTTACTTTTATATTCAATGTTATCAAATATGATACGGCAACCAACATCGGCCGGATTATCATAAGCCTTGGGAATAAGACTTACAGTTTTTTGCAAAATATCCTCAACATTCGTTGAAATAATTTTAAATAATTTGTCTATTATTTGGTGTTCTTTCGAGATAATTTCCGGATTTTTGCCATTCATTGTCTGAAATTTTAAAATATGAAGCAAAGTAGTCAAAATTATAAATTTAATGTCTTTTAGAAAGTTTTGAATAAAAATTGCCAAATAACTTTTTATTTTTGTTCCGTTAATCAAAAACTGAAACAATGAAATTACTTGAAGGAAAAACAGCTGTTATTACCGGTGCTGCCAGGGGTATTGGTAAAGCTATCGCCTTACGTTTTGCCGCTGAAGGTGCAAACATTGCGTTTACTGATTTGGCTTATAACGAAAGCGTTCAGGCTTTAGAAGCTGAGCTTTCTGCTATGGGCGTTAAAGCAAAAGGTTATGCGTCCAATGCAGCCAATTTTGCTGATACCAATGAAGTTGTCAATAAAATTTTCCAGGATTTTGGTCGTATCGATGTTCTTGTAAACAATGCAGGTATTACTCGCGACACCTTATTGATGCGAATGACTGAAGAACAATGGGATTTGGTGATTAATGTAAACCTTAAATCGGTATTTAACTTTACCAAGGCTGTTCAATCGATCATGCTCAAACAGAAATCGGGCAGTATTATCAACATGAGTTCAGTGGTAGGTGTTTCCGGAAATGCAGGTCAGTCCAATTATTCCGCCTCAAAAGCAGGAATTATTGGTTTTACCAAATCGGTTGCCAAAGAGCTGGGCTCAAGAAACATTCGCAGCAATGCGATTGCACCGGGATTTATCATTACCGAAATGACCGCTGCCCTTTCAGAAGAAGTACGCCAGGCATGGACTGAAAAAATTCCTTTGAAACGCGGAGGTACACCTGAGGACGTAGCAAATACATGTCTATTTCTCGCATCTGATCTTTCATCATATGTATCAGGACAAGTCATTAACGTTTGTGGAGGTATGGATACCTAAACTTCGCACAACAAAATAAAAAAATTGATCAAAAACCATCTTGTAATTACGGGGTGGTTTTTGGCTTTTAGATTGGTTTGCCAAAAGAATACCATAAAACAGGCATGATTTTTGATCATAAAAGTCTAAGGTAATTGAATTTATGCAAGGAAATCCAAAAAAAATTAGCATAACAAGTTTATTGTTATCATTTTATATATATTCACTTTTAACTTCTTGTTCAATTACACGATACAAATATACTGATATTCAGGTGCTTCATCCAAGTAGCATAAATTTACCAACTAACATCAAAAAATTTCATATTATCGATCCTTGCAATGGACAGCGTTTTTATAGTTATAATTTAATTAAGTGTTTAAATCATACCATTTTCGATTCTGTATTAAAACAAAGTTTTGAGCAATCACCTACTTTTAAAAACATTCCGTTTGTTATTCAAAATTATAATGAGTTGAATAACGAAATGAGAAATGAACCATCAGGAAAGCACATATTACTGAAATTAAGGTGCATTGTGAACATTGACACTTCTGATTTTGGACGAGATATTAAATATTACCATGATGATGCCTTTGAAGATGCACCAACCATTTATTATGAATATGTGTTGGATGGTCATTATGTGATAAAATATAAACTAAAAATTGAACTTTCTGATTTCAAAACCGAAAGGGATTTTGACACCTTCGAATATGCTGATTCGATTTGCTTTCAGCGATCATCAGACATAAGAAATGATCATGAAAATATAACCAATCTTTTGATCGAAATAGAAAAGGTTGCAGCCACAAAGTATGCAAATCATATTGCCTCTTATTGGACGACTGATCAGCGTATGTTATATTACAATTCCAGCAAATTAATGAAAATAGCCTTTCAAAGGTTCAATGAAGATGATCTTGAGGCAGCTATTACACTTTGGAAAGAGGTCTATAAAAAAGATAAATCAAAACTTGGAGCTTTGGCGGCCTATAATCTTGGATTAGCTTATGAAATGCAGGATGACCTTGAGGAATGCGAAAGTTGGTTATTAAAGTCCAAGCAAATTCAAAGAACTGTATTGGTCGATAACTATCTAAATTTAATATCAAAAAGAAAATCAGAACGTGATATATTGGATAAAATAGTACCTCTCTGGAACTACTGATATTTTGTAATACGTTGACCGTAATGAACTATGCAAGAAATACTTCTTTCTGTCCTTTTAAGTTCTCTTTAAAAAGTATTATTGATTTGAAAGATCTTTCAATTACATTTGTGGTTTTATTCTAATAATCGTTATTTTAGGTAAATAATTGAATAACCTTAAACTACAAATAAATCAAGTATATGAATAGATTTATTAATTTGTTAATCATTGTCTTTTTTGCATTTTTAATCTCTTGTTCAAGCACAAGCTATAAATACATTAATATTCAGGTGCTTAATCCAAGTGATACGATGTTGCCAGTTAATACCAGCAAATTACATATTGTGGATCCCTGCGGTCAGAAAGAGTCTAAAAATATTTGTATTAAAGACCTTAACCAAAGCGTATTTGACACCACACTTAAACAAAATATCGAACAGTCTCCCTCATTTAAAAACATTACCATTGCTATTCAAAAAGAAGGAGAAATAAAGGAAGAAATGAAAAACAAACCTTCGGGACTTCATGTTTTGCTTACTTCTAACTATAATGTAAAAGTAGACACCTCTGACTTTGAGAATAGGGCATATACCTATTTTGGAAATTATATTCTGACGTACCATGCAAAAGTGGAACTTTCTGATCTCAAAACCAGAAAGCCCTATGATACATTTCAGTACGCTGATTCGTTCAGCTGGCCTCGCCAAAATTCCCAGGGTTTTTTAATAAAAAGAAAACTTACAGATCTTTTAGCTGAAACCGAATATATTGCAGCTATAAGATATGCCAATCACATTGCTTCTTATTGGACTACTGATCAACGCATGTACTATTATAGTTCAAGCCATCTTATGGATATTGCAAATACCAGGTTTGAGGAAAATGACCTTGACGGAGCTATCACGCTTTGGAAAGAGGTATATGCAAAAGAAAACACAAAACTCAAAGCTTTTGCAGCTTATAATCTTGGATTAGCTTATGAAATGCTCGATGACCTTAATGAATGCGAGAGCTGGTTGTTAAAATCCAAGCAAATAAAGCGATATGCACCTGTGTATAATTATTTGAGCATCATAAAGAAAAGAAAAACACAACATGCTCATTTGGATCAAATGTTTCATGATTAATCTACTTTATAAATTAACAACATGTATAATACTATATTTTACCTAATTATAATTATCATCGTTTTAGACTATTTGCTTGAACGATGGTTGGATCATTTAAATTCAAAAAACAGGACTGCCGAGCTTCCGGAAGAAATCAAAGGTATTTATGATGAAGAAAAATACAAAAAATCCATTGATTATGAGAATGTAAACAACAAATTTTCGATGATTACAAGCACGTTAAACTTAGTTATCATCATTCTCATGCTGGTGTTTGGCGGTTTTGCATTCGTGGATGGTATTGCTGGTGGTTTTACCTTAAACCCAATTTATAAAGCTCTTATTTTCTTTGCAATACTTGGTATAGCCTCAGATTTTTTACATACGCCTTTTGGAATCTATGATACTTTTGTAATTGAAGAGAAGTTTGGCTTTAACAAAACCACCGTTAAAACATACATCTTCGATAAAGTCAAAGGATGGTTATTATCGTTGGTTATTGGGGGTGGCTTAGGGTATATTATATTATGGTTTTATTACAAAACAACCGACATGTTCTGGATCTATGCATGGATATTAACTACAGCATTCATGATCTTTTTTGTTATGTTTTATTCCAATCTTATAGTGCCTTTGTTTAATAAACAGGAACCTTTGGAAGATGGAGAATTAAAGGACGCCATTAAACAATTTGCTGATAAAGTAGGATTTAAACTTGACAACATATACAAAATCGACGGATCAAAGCGTTCAACAAAGTCCAATGCTTATTTTACAGGTTTGGGTTCCAAAAAGCGAATAGTACTTTATGACACCTTAATTAATGATCTGACACCCAATGAAATTGTAGCTGTTCTGGCACATGAAATAGGACATTATAAGCATAAACACACCCTGCAGGGAATAGTACTTTCCGTTCTTCAAACAGGGTTAACATTGTTTCTGATCTCATTATTTCTTAAATATCCATCTTTATCCCAAGCACTTGGGGTCAACGAACCAAGTTTTCACATAGGTATTATAGCATTTGGGATATTGTACACCCCATTTTCGCTCATTATAGGTTTGGGTATGAATATTTTGTCGCGTAAAAATGAATATGAAGCAGACAATTTTGCTAATGAAAATTTTGAAGCAGAACATTTGATAAATGCCCTTAAAAAATTATCAGTTAATAATTTAAGTAATTTAACTCCTCATCCAACATATGTCTTTTTTCATTATTCGCATCCAACATTGCTGCAACGGATAAAAGCCTTAAGAAAATGATTATTGATTTTGTCTATTGCCAATTGTGTGTGATTTATTAGTTTTGTATTTCAATAATTTAAAAATATTGCCTCTTTAGCTCAGTCGGTAGAGCAGCTGTTTCGTAAACAGCAGGTCGGGGGTTCAAATCCCCTGAGAGGCTCAGATTGAGTTTGGGTGTGCGTGTGATTGAAGTGTGAGTGCCTATACCTAAAAATTTCGAAGCTTTGTTTGATATATTGCTTAAAACTATTAATTTCGCACACCAATTTATACGAAATAATAAGTTATCAAAACCACACTCACACTTCAATCACACGCACACCCACACTCAATCTGCGGGAATAGCTCAGTTGGTAGAGCATCAGCTTCCCAAGCTGAGGGTCGCGGGTCCGAATCCCGTTTCCCGCTCAAGCAAAAAAATATCTGTCTACGAATTACGCTAATTACGCGAAAAGAATCATTCGAATAATTAGTGTAATTCGTAGACAAAAAACTCTAAAAACAACTTGCAAAACGTTAATGCAGAAATCATTACCATTGGTGATGAAATACTTATAGGGCAGGTTATCGATACCAATTCCGCCTGGATTGCCCATCAGCTCAATGACATAGGAATAAACGTTTCCCAGATCACTTCTATTTCAGACAATAAAGATCATATTATTAATGCGTTAGATTTAGCTGCTTCGAGCGTAGATTTAATTCTTGTTACGGGAGGGTTAGGGCCTACAAAAGACGATATCACAAAACAAACCATAGCTGAATATTTTCAGACCAGGCTGATTAGAAATGAAGCAGTACTTGACCACATTCATCATTTACTCCAATTGCGAGGAGGTCAAATGAATGAACTCAATATCCATCAGGCCGATGTTCCCGAAACCTGCGAAGTTATACCCAATAATTATGGAACAGCACCTTGTATATGGTTGGAAAAACCAGGAAAAGTGTTTGTATTTATGCCAGGTGTACCTTTCGAAATGATGGGCATTGTATCCGACCAGCTATTACAACGCTTTCAACAATTGTACAACACACCCGCCATTGTTCACAAAACATTGATGTTACAAGGTGTGGCCGAATCGCAATTAGCGCTATTGATCGAATCCTGGGAAATACAGTTACCGTCAAACATTAAACTTGCCTATCTTCCTTCTCCGGGAATTCTTAAGCTAAGACTTACCGCAAAAGGCGATACTACTGAAATCCTAAGCAAAATGATAGCGCAGGAAGTTCAAAAGGTATTGCCAATAATAAAGGATTGGTATTATGGTGATAATGATGAACCTCTTGAAATAACATTAGCTAAGTTATTGAAAGATAATAACAAAACAATGGCTACCGCCGAAAGTTGCACCGGGGGAAAAATAGCAAGTATGATTACTTCGGTACCAGGAAGCTCACAATATTATAATGGTACAGTTGTCTCTTACTCGAATGATGTTAAAACGAATGTTCTTGGGGTTAATCCGGATATTCTCGCTTCTTATGGAGCCGTTAGCCAGCAAACAGTGGAACTGATGGCGCAGCGAGTAAGGGAATTAATGAAAAGCGATTATGCCATAGCTACTTCAGGTATTGCCGGACCGGATGGAGGAACACCTGAAAAGCCCGTAGGCACTGTATGGATAGCAGTGGCTTCCAAAAAACAAGTGATTTCCAGAAAATATCTTTTTGGAGATAATCGGGAACGCAACATCATACGTTCATCCATTACCGCAATGAATGAGCTGCGCAAGTTGATTTTACTTGATTTGAAGATTGTTGAAAAAAACTGAAAAAAAATTTGAATATTTAAATAATAATAACGACTTTTGCGACCTGAATTTTAAAGAGTACAAGGTAAAACAATAAACATATGTCACAGATCTGTCAGATTACCGGAAGAAAAGTAATGGTAGGAAACAACGTTTCCCATTCCAAAAGAAGAACAAAACGCACTTTCATGCCTAATTTATTTGTAAAAAGGTTTTTTCTTGAAGGTGAAAGCAGGTGGGTAACTATTAAAGTTTCTGCTGCCGGCATTAAAGTGATCACTAAAAATGGTCTGTTGCAGGCATTAAAAGATGCACAAGCTAAAGGTTATATCACTAAATATTAATTTTAAAATTTTTTAGAACATGGCAAAGAAAGGTAACAGAATTCAGGTTATTCTTGAATGCACAGAGCATAAGGATAGTGGTATGGCCGGTACTTCAAGGTACATAACTACCAAAAACAAAAAGAATACTACGGAACGTTTGGAATTGAAAAAATACAATCCGATTCTTAAGAAAAAAACTGTACATAAAGAAATTAAATAAGATATTGAACCATGGCAAAGAAAGTAGTTGCAACACTGAAACAAAAAGGAGCAAACCAGCAAATCACAAAAGTGATTAAAATGGTTAAATCGGAAAAAACCGGTGCGTACACCTTCCAGGAAGAAATCGTCGCTGCTGAATTGGTTAAGGATATTCTTGACAAGAAATAAGATTATTCTAAAAATATACCTTTTTAAAAGCTTTCTTCTTTCGAGGAAAGCTTTTTTTCTATTTATCCGTTAATTAATTATGGCGATATTCGACTTTTTCTCAAAAGATAAACCAAAGAATACCTTGGAAAAAGGTCTCGAGAAGACCAAAATCAGTGTATTTGAAAAGATTTCGCGCGTCATTACCGGAAAATCCAAAGTCGACGACGAAATACTGGATGATCTTGAGGAGGTACTTATATCTTCTGATGTAGGCGTAGAAACTACTGTTAAAATCATTGAACGTATTCAAAACCGGGTTCAGCGAGACAAGTATGTGAATACCGATGAATTGCATTCGATCTTGCGTGAAGAAATTGCAGAGCTTCTCGCTGAGAACAATACTGGCGATGCCACTGATTTTGCCTCCATAGCCACCAAGAAACCTTATGTCATTATGGTTGTTGGAGTAAACGGAGTTGGAAAAACAACCACCATCGGAAAACTTGCCTACCAGTTTAAAAATGCCGGCAAAAAGGTTTTGCTTGGTGCTGCAGATACTTTTCGTGCTGCTGCTGTAGAACAATTGGTAATTTGGAGTGAACGAGCAGGAGTGGAGATAGTTAAGCAGACTATGGGCGCAGACCCTGCCGCTGTGGCTTTTGACACCATGAATTCGGCTGTTGCTAATGATGCCGATGTCGTTATCATTGATACTGCAGGCCGTTTGCACAACAAGGTAAACCTCATGAATGAGCTTACCAAAATCAAAAGGGTAATGCAGAAGGTTGTTCCTGATGCTCCACACGAAGTACTTCTGGTACTTGATGGTTCCACTGGTCAAAATGCGTTTGAACAAGCAAAACAATTTACCTTGGCAACTGAAGTTACTGCTATGGCGCTTACTAAACTTGATGGTACAGCGAAAGGTGGAGTGGTTATTGGCATTTCAGACCAGTTTAAAATTCCTGTACGTTACATTGGCATAGGCGAGGGTATAGAAGATCTTCAAGTATTTAATAAATATGAGTTTGTAGATTCATTGTTTAGTAAGTAGTTATTATCCTCAAAAAAGCGTTATAAAAATTGTTAAGTCAAATTATCCCAGTTATTCATCTTTTAAATCCATGTTACTAAATTTACATAATGGAAAGTTTGCTATGAAAGATAGAAAAACCATACATTTAATAACTTTGGGTTGCAGCAAGAACCTTGTTGATTCGGAACATCTGATGAAACAAATAGAGTTATCGGGTTTTAAGGTTACACACAATGCTGAGAATATTCGGTCAGGTTCGGTTATTATTAATACCTGTGGCTTTATTCGTGACGCAAAGCAGGAATCAATCGATACTATATTGGAATTTGCAGCAGCTAAGCTTGAAGGAAAGATTCGGAATTTATTTGTAATAGGTTGTCTTTCAGAATTATATAAGGATCAATTAAAAAAAGAGATTCCAGAGGTAGACCAGTTTTTTGGAGTTAATAATTTAGAAGATATTCTTAAAAAGATAGGAGTAGGGTACCAGAAAGAATTACTAAGCGATCGCATTATTACAACTCCTAAACATTTTGCATACCTTAAAGTATCCGAAGGTTGTGATCGCAGTTGTGCATTTTGTGCAATTCCAGCCATCAGAGGAAATCACATTTCGCTGCCAATTGAAGAGCTGAAAAAGGAAGCGGAAAAGCTCGCCAAAAAAGGTGTGAAGGAATTAATTCTTATTGCTCAGGATTTGACTTATTATGGTATAGATATTTACAAAGAACAAGCATTACACACCTTAATCAAAGAATTGACAGAAATTTCAGGTATAGAATGGATTCGGTTACACTATGCATATCCGCACAAATTTCCAATTAATATTATTAAGCTGATGAAGCAGAATCCTAAAATCTGCCAGTACCTTGATATACCTTTTCAACATATCAGTGATTCTGTTTTACAAAAGATGCGGCGCGGTAATAATAAAGCGCAAACCTTGGAATTAATTCAATTACTAAGGCAGGAGATGCCTAATCTGGCGCTTCGAACTACGTTATTGGTTGGCCATCCCGGAGAAACAGAACAAGATTTTGAGGAATTGCTTGATTTTGTGAGAGAAACCAGGTTTGACCGTTTGGGAGTATTTCCATATTCGCATGAGGAACACTCGTATGCCTTTGATAATTATGAAGATGTTATTCCTGATGACGTTAAATGTTACCGTGTGGATACTATCATGCAGCTGCAGCAAGGGATATCTGCCGAAATAAACCAGGGAAAAATTGGTAAAACATTTCAAGTTATAATAGACAGGCTTG
>WSSedL1CaDRAFT_10000340_pt1 | contig 32723 bp, 34 predicted proteins | sample WetSurSL1Cattail_FD_9464 | JGI IMG/M metagenome (IMG submission 9464)
CATCGGTATTTATTTGAAATAGGTAGGCGTCGGTTCTACCGGAGTGAATTGATAAATATAGCTAACAAAGAGGAAGCCTTCACTGAACTGACCTCTGTCAAGTAGACAGAGGTCAGTTCAGTGAAGGCTTCCTCTTTGTGATTAATATTTTGGTCCAAACGGATTCATAAATGTCATACTACAAAATATTTATTGAAAAGGCATCATGAATATAATAAGATAATTATGCTGGTTTCTAAGGTTCGTACATATATAATGTGAGCTGTTATTTGATTTGGAAGATAAGAAAATGGGGGCGTACCTATGGGGAATATTGAAAGAAAAAAACAAGCCGACAAATATTTATATGAACTCGGTTTATTTAATAAGTTAGAGGAATATGGAATTCCACATATTATTGGGAGTTATAGGATGAATATGATGGCCTGTAATGATTTGGATATAGATGTTTCTAATGATATTATGTCAATTGATAAACTATACGAACTAACAAAATATATATTAGATAATTATAAACCTCTGTGGTATGAAGCAAAACAGGAAATAAATGATGAAGGGAAAACAGTTTGGTTTCAAGGTTTTGAGACAATTCTATTAGGTGAAAAATGGAATTTTGACATATGGTTTTTTGACACTGAAACTATCTCAGGGGTAGAAAAATTTTGTGATAATATCAGTACCCAAGTAATGGGAAATCCAGAATTTAAAGAATATATCATAAATATTAAGGAATTCTTAATTGATAAGGAGCTATATTCCTTTGACAAATATATTAGTATAGATGTATATAAGGCTGTCATTGAAAATGGGATAAGAACAGGAGAAGAGTTCCTGGAAAAATATAAAAAATAATGGAGAAAGATCAATTGAAATATGTAGTATGAGTTTGAACAGAGGATGATTAATATAAGATACTTTTGCTATGGAGGAACAGACATGAAAAAAAACAAAAACAATCAAGTAAAACTAACATTCGAATTATTTATTATGTATTTATTAGTTTTAATCTGGATTATTTTATTTAAAATGCAATTCTCTTTTCATACTTTACCACATTTTAGAGGATTAAATTTGATACCTTTTGCAGGTACTGTTATTAAGAATAATCAACTGGATTATACTGAGATAATTCTGAATATGATTGTGTTTATACCCTTTGGATTGTATTTGAGTATGATAAATTTTAATTGGATGTTTTGGAAAAAAATCATTTCAATAGCAGGTGTCAGTCTATTATTGGAACTATTACAATTCCTGTTTGAAATTGGAGGAACTGATATAACAGATTTAATTGGCAATACACTTGGAGGAGTTATAGGAATAGGATTTTATATTGTGTTTTCTAAAATATTGAAAGAGAAAACAAATAGAATTCTCAATATATTAGGCTTAATTGGGACAATATGCATTGTATTATTAAGACTAATAGCTATGAGATTTATCACTTATAAATTTTGAGTATGTTAAATATAATCTTTTCAAAGATGTAGGTATCATGGATGTTGTTTGCCATAGAGGTCAAATATGTTTGACTGTAAAAACAATCGATGATTTGTACTAAAAAGAAAGGCTTTAGCAGCTATTTGAAGGCTGTTAAAGCCTTTTTAGGTGCAATCAATTTAATACAATAACTTTTTGAAGTAACCTATTAAAGTTTTTCGTTATATATAAGTGAAGTATATATACTCAAAAACTTTTTGTAACCCCCAGCCCCCATTTCCCCATTTTCAAAAACTTTTATTGTCATTTTCAAAAACTATTTTGTAGTATGACAAATAAAATAAATTAATCAAATCTTAATTTTCATCTATTGACATATAATATTATATGATGTATAGTATTGTTAATTCAATAATATTGTAAGCTCTATAACCTAAGAAAGGAGTTGTTGGTATGGTATTTAATACCGGTTCAGCACTTTTGGATGCAATCGTGCTTGCTGTAGTATCAAGAGAACCGGAGGGAACTTACGGATACAAAATTACACAGGATGTTCGACAGGCCATTGAAGTTTCGGAATCCACATTGTATCCTGTTCTTAGAAGGCTCCAAAAAGATGATTGCCTAGAAGTGTATGATTTAGAATTCGGTGGACGTAACCGAAGATATTACAAGATCACAGATAAAGGGATGGCACAGCTTCGGCTATATTTTGAAGAGTGGGAAAGTTATTATAAAAAGATTAATATTATTTTTGAAGGAGTGAAGTAGATGACAAAGCTAGAATTCATAAAGGAACTCGAAAGCTTATTGTCCGATATCCCTTTAGAAGAAAGAGAAGAAGCGCTTCGGTATTATAGCGGATATTTCGAGGATGCAGGGGAAGAGCACGAGGAAGAGGTTATTAAGGAACTGGGCTCACCAAAGCGGGTTGCTTCCATCATTAAGGAAGATTTGATTTCCAATGCGCCGGATAGGGAGAGCAGAGGTTACTTTACGGAAAAAGGATATCAGGATACAAGAATTGATGCCGAGAAATGTGAAGTGGTGGGAGCCGTTAGTAAGAGTACGGATAATAAGCAAGCTGATCATGTTAACCGGGACGGCGCCAGAACCAACAATTCATATCAAAACGGTGCATATCAAAGTGGTGCGAATCAAAGCAATGCAAATAATGGAACTTCAAGCAACTATTATAACAATTCAGGAAGGTATTACTCGGCAGATGCTCAAAAAGCAGTGAAGGAGAGCAGCAGAAATTCAAATATTGCTCTGATTATTATCCTATGCTTCTTTGGATGGCCTTTTATTATTGCAGCCTTTGGAATTGTAATAAGTATCTTTTTTACAATCGTCGGAATTGTTATTGGATTTGGGATTGCAGGAATTGTAATGATAATCTCAGGAATTGCTCTGATTGCAGCAGGCTTCGTCCAAATTAGTGTTCCGTTGATGGGATTACTATTATTCGGAAGCGGATTTTTGGTATTTGGCTTAGGAATGCTGTTTACATCAATCAGTGTGGCATTATGCAAGACTGTTCTTCCTGCCATGATGAAAGGTATTGTTAATCTATGCAGAAGACCGTTTCAGAATAGGAGCGTGATGGCATGAAATCATTTATAAGAGTGTGGTTAGGTATAGGTTTCGTTGCGATTGGCTTAGGGATATGTTTATTAATCATTGCTTTTATTTCAGGTGCGAGATGGGAAAATACTTGGGAAGAATCTAGCGGTAATCATGCAGCCTTTATTACGATGAAAGAGAACTATGAAGGGGTAGAAAAGCTGGATATGGATGTCGATTACGGTGAAGTTGAATTCGTGAAAGGCAATGAATTTTCAATATCGGCTGAGAATATATTAGAAGGCGAATTGAAATCCTATGTAGAGAATGGGACCTGGTATTTGAGGGAAGATGAAAGTAAGACCTCTAACTATTTTGGCATAAATTTTCCCATGAGAAAATTATTCTTCTCCTGGGGGGATCATTTTGCACCAAAGATTACAGTAACGCTTCCCGATGAGTTTGTCGCAGATAAGCTTTCCTTAAAAATTGGTGCAGGTACATTAAAGGCTGAGGAGCTGAAGGCGACAGAAGGTGAATTCAAAGTAGGAGCAGGTCAAATGAATATCGAAAAACTTTCGGTAAGCGAGAGTTCTAAGTATACCGTTGGTACCGGTGAAATGGTATTACAAGAGGTTAATGTTAATAATATAACAGTAGACAGTGGAGTTGGTCATGTACAGATTGAGGGAACCGTTAACGGAGACAATAACATAAAATGCGGCATCGGCGGCGTTGACCTGACGCTAAACGGAACGATTGAAGAATATGAATATGACATCACTTGCGGAATTGGCCATGTAGATATTGATGGAAGAAGCTATAGAAATATCAGTGAAGAAGTTATCAATAATGATTCAGCTGATAATAAACTAAATTTGAATTGTGGAATCGGTCAGATTTCAGTTGATTTTAATTAAATATCATGTATCATTATCATTAGAAAGGAGAGATTATATGGAACCTAAGAGATTATACAGATCTGACAGAAATAAAATGATATGCGGGGTATGCCAAGGAGTAGCGGAATATATCAATATCGATCCGACCATTGTACGTTTGCTATGGGTTGTCTTTGCTTTTTCCGGAATAGGCATATTTGCCTATATTATAGCAGCCATTATTATGCCGGTACAGCAGTAATACTTTTAAAGATAAACTGATATTTAAATAGATAAACAAAGGGCTGAAATTCACTGCATATTATTTACAGATGAGTTTCAGCTCTTTTATTTCGTTCAGATTATAAAACTTTTTTTATAATATCGATTATCTGGGAGGCTTCAAAAGGCTTTGCTAGAAAATCGGCTGCACCATATTTGACGGCATCCACCATTTTTGTCTTCTGCCCGGCAGCAGTAACCATAACTACTTTAGCATTCTTATCATATTCCATAATAAGCCTTAATGCCTCCAGACCATCCATGACCGGCATTGTTATATCCATTGTTGCTATATCGGGATTCAGCTCTTTATACTTTGCGACACCTTCTTCTCCGTTAGAAGCTTCTCCGATAATCGTGTGACCATTATCCTCTAATATGCCTTTGAGAATTTTTCGTGATGTTTTGGAATCATCAACTAAAAGAATCTTTGCCATTTTATCTTCCTCCTAATTAAACTCAACCGGACTGTCAATCGTTATGATTAAATCAGTCTGATTGCCGCCTATAACTATCGGAACCACATAAATGTCCCCCGTGGATACCAACTTCTTATCTGTATAGAAAAGAGGAGGCATCATATCAATATGTATATCATCTTGGCTGAGCTTCGAAGCAAATAGGCCATTCGTACAATTGATGAATTCCCCAACGGAGTCGAAAGCATCCTCATCCATATCAGTGAAAGTTTCCTTTGCATATGAATTGGCAATTGCCAGTAATTCTTTTTCCTTACAGGCGAAACTTACAAATAATTCATGGGTACCGAGCATCCGTTGGGAAGCAAGTGAGCCAAATGAATAATCTTTAACTTTATATTCTTTCAATATAATAACATCAGTATTTATAAAACGGACAATATTACGGATAAATAAGCTTATTAAGTCGCTGAGTAGAGGTGCATCAGTATTAATGAATACAGGAATGATACGATCAATATCACCTGATTTTAAAGCATCAATATCAGAGTCACTAAAATTGTTCTCTTTTTTATAGGACTCTAGATATTCTTCGATATCCCGAAGCATTAACATATCATTCTCGGTAACGACTTGTACAAATTGTAGATAGGGATTTCCCTGTAGATTTAAGAGGTGGGTGACTTCCTCTGCAAGTAAATATCCCTTTTCAATGGCAATATCACCGAACCGGCGATCCATTTTACGTTGGATGTCATTAATCTCTTCAGCCTGCTTTGCGGTCAGTAGTTTCTCTGAAACAGCAATAAGACCTAATTTAACTCTGGTTTTTTGTTGCTGTTCAATTACATCTTTGAATTGTGCTTGAGAAATCTTATTTTTTTCCACTAGGTAATTTCCAAAATAAAGCCCGAACATGATGTTTCTCCTTTCGTAATTCAGATATGCTTCTTTCATTCCCATATAAAGAATATCCGCTTTCGTATCCCCAATACACTCAAATACACGTGAATAATTATATTCAACTTGTATGTTACAGATTTCTCATGATAGAATGTTTTATAACTTAAATATACAACATCCATTATAAAAAATACAGTATAAATTTCAATATTTGTATATATAATTTTAAAAAATGCAGTATTGTAATATTTTATGCTGATATTAGGATAAATTTTACTCAAATTACAAAAATATACAGGAATATTTGGAATATTGAAGGATATTTTTTTGTTATATGATGACAACCAGTTCTTTGTATGATAAAGTATGTTTGATTAAGTAATTACTTAATTATTTATGGTAGGAATGGAGAATACAATGAAAACAATGATTGAATTGATTACGCAGGAATTGCAGGAAGCCTTTGCAGCAAAGGGATTCGAGACGAAATACGGTGCTGTGACCATCTCTAATCGCCCTGACTTATGTCAGTACCAGTGCAACGGTGCACTTTCGGCGGCTAAACAATATAAAGTTCCCCCGATAAAAATAGCTCAAGAAATCGCCGGTAGCCTTAATAATAATAAGACGTTTAAAGAAATAAGTGCAATCATGCCGGGCTTCATCAATATCACACTGAGTGATGAGTTTCTTACGGATTATATAAATCAAATGAAGGTAGCAAATTGCTTTGGCTGCGAGAAGGATCAAAATCCGAAGAAGATTCTGATTGACTACGGCGGACCTAATATTGCGAAGCCGCTTCATGTCGGACATATGCGCTCCGCTGTCATTGGTGAGAGTGTAAAGAGGTTACTCAGGTTTTGTGGAAATGATGTGACAGGAGATGTTCATCTTGGCGACTGGGGAACCCAGATGGGGTTAATCATAGCAGAACTTAGGAGACGTAAACCCGATTTGCTTTACTTTAGCGAAGACTATACAGGTGAATATCAGGTAGAGGCTCCCTTCACAATTACAGAGTTAGAGGAGATTTACCCGGCTGCCAGTGCATATTCCAAAGAGAATCCGGAATTTCGAGAGGAAGCAAAACAAATCACCTATCTTCTTCAGAATGGACATCGAGGTTATAGGGCAATATGGAATCATATGCTTGAAGTATCCGTAACCGATGTTAAGAGAATTTACAAGACCTTGAATGTTTCTTTTGAGCTTTGGAAAAAGGAAAGTGATGTACAGCCCTATATTCCTGAGTTGGTGCAATATCTAAAGGATAACAATTATACTCGAATCAGTGAGGGCGCATTGGTCGTGGATGTGAAGGAAGAGACAGACACGAAAGAGATTCCTCCTTGTATCATTTTGAAGACTGACGGAGCATCCCTATATAATACAACCGACTTGGCAACCATCGTTGAACGCATGAAGCTGTTTGACCCCGATCATATCATTTATGTTACAGATAAGCGTCAAGAGTTATATTTTGAGACAGTATTCCGCTGTGCAAGGAAAACGAAGCTTATTAAGGAAACAACTAAGCTAACCCATATTGGCTATGGCACGATGAACGGTAAGGATGGGAAGCCCTTTAAGACAAGGGAAGGCGGAGTAATGCGCCTGGAATATCTAATCAGTAGCGTTAATGAAGAGGTATACAAAAAGATTATGGAGAACCGTAGCATGGACGAAGAGGAGGCCAGGGACATCGCCGCTCAGGTCGGACTTGCTGCATTAAAATACGGTGATTTGTCCAATCAAGTTTCGAAGGATTATATTTTTGATATTGACCGCTTTACCTCGTTTGAGGGTGACACCGGTCCTTATCTTCTCTATACAATTGTAAGAATTAAATCAATTCTGTCAAAGTATACTGACATAAGTAAAGAAGGTACGGGACAGAAGATAATTCCTCCATCCTCTGTTTCGGAACAGGATTTGATGTTAGAACTGGCCAAATTCAGTGAGATGATAGAAGCAGCATACGAAGAGATTGCACCGAGTCGTATCTGTGCATATGTTTATGATTTGGCGAATACATTCAACGGCTTTTATCATAATACAAAGATCATTGCAGAAGAAGACGGCCGGAAACAATCATCCTGGATTGCGCTGATTACTTTAGTTCAGGATATTCTGCTTCTGTGTATTGACCTTCTTGGCTTTGAGGCACCGGAACGAATGTAAAAATAGTCTCGTAAAAATCATGCGAGCCATTAGAAATATAAGAATGAATTCCAGTGGAAATTCATTCTCATATTTACAGGTGTTTGTTAAGATTTTAGATGCCTCTAAGGGTAAGCATGTTAAACTAGTGTGTGTAAGAAAAGGTTAAAATGGTGAGGGTATGTTTGTTAAACGATCTGCAGAAATAAGGCTTCTCGAGGAGCAATATGTACAGGTGGGTAATAACCTAGTCATCCTTTATGGAAGAAAAGGTATGGGAAAGACTGCGCTGTTGACCGAATTTCTTGCCGAAAAGCCATCCGTATATTATTATCAGGGTACGGAGTGTGTCGATAAATTACAGCTTATGAGAATGAATCATCAGGCATTTCCGGAAACAATGCATCGCGAAATGATTGATTATCCAATTCTTTTTTCTGAATTAATCGGTGCGCGGGAAGATAAAACGGTTATTGTGCTGGATGAGTTCCATTATATTATAAAAAGTAGCCCGAACTTTATCGAGACCTTCCGTCTGCTCAGTAATACAAACCGCCATGTGATGTTCATCCTCAGCAGTTCTTCTGTACGCTGGGTCGAAACTGAGATGATCAACGATTTTGGCAACATGGCCTCACACATCACTGCATATTTGAAATTGAAGAGCTTTACCTTTGTGGACTTTGTAAATCGCTTTCCAAAATCCTCGGTAGAGACCTGTATTTATATCAATGCTATACTCGGAGGAGTTCCGGAATACCTTGATGAGTGGAGGGAGAACAAAACCGTTCAGGAGAATATTAAGCTGCTTTTACTAAATAAGAACAGTAAGCTTTTTACAGCCCCTCAACAGTTTTTAAAGCTTGAGCTACGCGAACCCGCAGTTTATAATACTATATTATCCGCCCTTGCAGAGGGAAATCGTAAATTAAATGATCTTCATGCCATTACTGAATTCTCAAGAGCAAAAATCAGCGTCTATTTGAAACATTTGATCGAGCTGGATCTGGTGGAAAAACTTACCCCTCTAAGTGAGGCAGGAAAGGAAAATGTACAGAAGGGCTTATACCGTATTACAGATAATTTTTTTAGCTTTTGGTACCGATTTGTATTCCCGAATTTGTCGGATCTGATGTTAAAGCAGACTGATCGGGTTTATACGGAAAAAATCGCACCCTTCCTTACCGATTATATCGGGGAATACTTTGCGGATGTATGTACCGAATTTATGAAACTGATGAATGTTCACCAAAGGCTTCCTGAAAAGATTCTTTGGTGGGATCGTTGGTATGGCAAGAATGGCACAATTGATATCCATGCGCAGAGTGAAACCGGTAAAATCCTGGTAGGAAAATGTATCTGGGAGGATAGGATAGCCTCTGTCAGTGATTATAAAGATCTGATATCTCTGGCGACCGATGCAGAGCAAGAACCATTTTATTGTTACCTATTCTCTCGTAGAGGTTTTTCAAATGGACTGGTTGAACTCACTGAAATGGATAAGAATATTCGACTGATTGGGATGGAGGATCTGTAGAAAGAAGGAATAATATGTATCGTTTAATTTCGAAATTAGTTGTATATAGAAATCTCGGTGGCGATTGCCTACTGTTTCAACTGGCAGATCTGATGAAGGAGTACGACAGCTGTATGGAACAACACGAGGATTCAGTGTATATTAAGGAAAATATTACCTCCGGAATTTATACACTGATTAACCGATTACTTGAGATTGCTACGGAATATGGTTTTAATAAGAATCTTTGGCATAACTATCTGGCTTTTTTACTTGCAACTGCCCAGAATCCGTTTAGTATCACCTGTGAAAAAGTTGGAGCGAAAGAAGGCACTGTCAATCGTTTTGCCGAGAGTGACTTTCGAATATTTAAGAAATTATTTGATTATGATTTTACACCGCTGGAGAAAGAGTTGGAGATAAACTGTTTCAGTGTAATTTCTGACTACAATGCGATTGATAAAAACAGTACCCGTTATAATAAGAGTGTTAGTGAAAAAGTTCGAATGTTAAGCGACAGGATAGAAGACGCGACAGATGAACACGAGATATTTACTTATGTAACAGAGTTTTACCACGATTATGGGGTGGGATTATTTGGACTAAATAAAGCCTTCCGATTATGGAAAGGTGAAGGGAAGTTAGATATTGTCCCGATCACCAACACCCAGGAGGTCTTACTCAGTGACCTGGTTGGCTATGAGATGCAAAAAAAGAAGCTGGTCGATAATACGAGGGCTTTTGTCGAGGGAAAGAAGGCAAATAATGTTCTGCTGTTCGGTGACAGCGGAACAGGAAAATCAACCGCGGTAAAAGCAATTTTGAATGAGTATTATAAGGATGGCTTAAGAATGATAGAAATATATAAGCATCAGTTTGAAGATCTGTCCGCAGTTATCGCACAGGTTAAAAACCGTAATTATAAGTTCATTATTTACATGGATGATTTGTCTTTTGAAGAGTTTGAGATTGAATATAAATACCTGAAGGCTGTTATTGAAGGTGGACTTGAGACGAAACCGGATAATATACTAATCTATGCAACATCAAACCGCAGGCATTTAATCCGGGAGACTTGGAATGATCGCTCGGATATGGAGACAACACAGGAGCTTCATCGTTCAGACACGATGCAAGAAAAGCTTTCACTGGTAGCACGATTCGGTGTCACGATTAATTTCTCATCACCGGTTCAGAAAGAATTCATGGAAATTGTCAAAACTCTTGCAAAACGTCAGGGGAATATCGGGCTGACCGACGAAGAGTTATATCTTGAGGCAAACAAATGGGAGCTTTCTCATGGAGGTATGTCAGGGCGAACAGCCCAGCAGTTTATTAATTATCTGGCAGGACAGGCTGAGTGTACTGTCTCACTGACAATTAGATAAATCTGCTCAGCAAGTCCGCAACATTGCGTCGTTAAAATTCCTAGACAATGGAACCCCATTGCCGTTGGAATTTTGCCTAGCACTATCACGAACTATTTGGCATATTTACCTAAAGGTCAATGATACAACACACTTGTACTAAATCTAAGATAATGTCGATTTGAGTGGTAAACGTCAGTAGGAGCAGGACATTGGAGAGGGGATGGTTATTGGTATGGAGAAATACAGAGTAATAGTAAAAGGCGTAATACAATATGAGGATAAGTATCTTGTTGTATGTAAATGGTATGATGACCGTGTAGCGGAACCCTATCAGTGGGAATTTATCGATGGAGTGATAGAGTTTGGAGAAGCACCGGATAAAGCCGTTATTCGTTTGATAAATGATCAGACAGGCTTATCGGCTACGATCGATCGGATTCTATATACCTGGTCCTTTATGATAGGAGATGAATTTAGTATAGGGATCAGTTATTTATGCAGAGTAACCTTTGACGAAGTGGTACTGTGTGAGGAATTGAAGAACTGCCGATGGATTTTAAAAGAAGAGATGAGTGAATTTTTAGATAACAAGGTATTGGAGGACATTGAAAGAGCGGATCTAAAGTAGAGCTCGGAGGTTGACTCTGTATGTTTAGCAGCTACAGATAGAACTGTCGCATTTATATTGTGTAAAAATTAGGAAGCTTCACATACTCTCCATTATGATCTGTTTATGAGATATGTTGTAAAATCAGCAATGTCTCTGGAGCAGTGCATTAAGGGCGTACGTGAAGCTTCGTTACTATTCACAGACCAGTCAGGAATTAGACATTATAATTTCGGCAAATGATTTTCGAAAAGGAGTATTTGCATTCGCCGGTACTTTGGCTGGGCTGTGAATAGTAACGAAGCTTCTTATTGCATCATCGTTTTTGCAATGGACAGAAGATGTTCTAAGGCTGGAAAGATATGCTTGTTTTTATGAATGACTACTTCCGATATAATTCCAAAATCCTCGCCGGCCCAGTGAAGTTCTATCAATTCACCACTTATAATACTGTCTTCTACCGCAACATAGGGAAGGAAGGTGATACCGATTCCACTGGTAGCAAATTGTTTTAATGCCTGGACATTACCTGTCTCTAAGGCAATATTAATCGGAAGGGTATGTTCCTTCGCCATTCGTGTTAAAGCTGAGCGGTAGGCGCAGCTACGGGAAGTTAACAAAAGAGGATATTGTGTGATTGTATCGATGGTCACCTGCTCGGTATCCGCCAGAGGATGCATTGGATTAACTAACATACACATTCGTTCCTTACGCGTGAGGTAAGATATAAAGTTGTTTTCGTCCATTTTTTTGCCGATGGAGAAGGCAACATCGATTTCCCCGCGCTTTAGGAGTTCGGGAAATATACCCGAATTACCGAATCTGATTTCGACATTGACACCAGGGTAATTCTGTTTGAATTGTCGTACTATCTTGGGCACCAGCAGATTACATAAGGATTCTGCGGCACCGATGACCAGATGTCCGGTCAAGTTCGTAGCCGGAGACAGATCATTGAAGATGGACCGTTCAATCTGTATCACTTGTCTGGCATAGGGAACAAGTAGTTTCCCTTCGGAGGTAAGGGTTATTGTTTTACCGATTCGCTCAAACAAAGGAGAGTGCAACTCCTCCTCCAGATTCTTTATCTGTGTGGTGACGGTTGACTGTGCATAGCCAAGTGCTGACGCGGCCCCCGTAAAGCTATTTGAGTCAACGATTTTTAAAAAAGTTTTTAATTGTTTAAAATCCATAACGACAAGCCCTCCCATCAAAATAATTGAAACTGATATTCGAATTATTCAATTTTACAAATGGTAAATGCATTGCTATAATTATAGACGTAAAAGGATATCTTGTAAATAGAAGAGCTTCATATTATGAACAGCATTGGGAATAGTTCATTGATCACACCCCAACCATAGCTGATGAGATGATTTCTGCAAATGTTTCCGAAGCGGAGACGCTTCCGCTTAGTTGCATTACGTAACGGTACATAAGGCTCTAAAAAGCAGAGCCTAAGTACCGACGAATGCAAATACTCCTTTTCGAAAATCATTTACAGAAATCATCGAGATGTTGTTATTGGGGGGGTGTGAATAATAACAGGCTTTGGGAAAAGTAAGGAGCAACAATGAGAGCAACAAGGAGAGTAGTATTGAGAACAACATTGAGAACAACATTGAGAGCAACATTGGGAGTAACATGGAGCGCAACATTGAGAACAACTTTGGGAACAGTTATGAATAAAAGGTTTATGATTTCGGTCCATAAATTGTAACTATTCCATATCCCAAGAAATCCATAGGATTTCGAATGAATTATACACAAAAATATGTGTTTTCAGCATAGTTTGTGTGCATCGGTTCGATAGAACCGCAGTGACTGAATAGTCACTATAAATATAAGAATACATGACAGGAGGGAGCTTAGATTATGCTTATACTGATTAAGTCCGGCTATGTGATTGATCCGGTTTCGGACAGAGAAGGTCTATATGATATCCTGATTGAGGGAGATATCATACGTCAGGTAGCGCCTGATATCGATATGGAGACAGCCAAGAAGGAAGCACTATCCTCGGGTAGGCAGGTTACCTGTATTGACGCAAAAGGTAATTATGTGATGCCCGGTTTTATTGACTTACATGTTCATCTTCGTGAGCCCGGTTATGAATACAAGGAGACTATAAAGACAGGAGCAATGGCAGCGGCAGCCGGCGGATATACTTCGATATGTCCGATGCCAAATACCAAACCCGCTACAGACAGCGCAGATATGATAACATGGATTCTTAATAAAGCCTCTAGAGAGGCAGTGATTAATATCCTTCCTGTTGGAGCAATTACAAAAGGGCAGGACGGTTTGGAACTTGTTAATATGGAAGAGATGAAAGCCGCAGGTGCGGTGGCGCTCAGCGAAGACGGTAAATCGGTCATGGATACGGCACTTTATGCAAAAGCGATGAGACAAGCAGCGAAGTTAGATATACTGATAATGGCTCATTGTGAAGATAAAAGTCTGGTTGGCAACGGGGTAATCAATGCAGGAAGAAAATCGCAGGAGCTGGGCTTGGAAGGAATCAGCAATGCGGTTGAAGATATTATTACAGCCAGGGATATCTTGCTGGCAAAAGAAAGTGGAGCAAGGCTTCATCTGTGTCACTGTTCCACAAGGGATAGTGCAAGTATGATAGCACTTGCAAAAGCGGAGGGCTTAAAAGTAACCGGGGAGGTATGCCCTCATCATTTTACCCTGTCCGATGAGGATATCCCTGCTAATGACGCTGATTATAAGATGAATCCGCCGCTTCGCTCACCGGAGAATGTAAGAGCTCTAAAGGAAGCATTAAGAGATGATATTATTGATGTCATTTCAACCGATCATGCACCCCATTCAGCGGAGGAAAAGATGAAATCCTTTACAGAAGCCCCCTTCGGTATCGTAGGTTCCGAAACTGCCTTTTCACTTGCCTATACAGAACTTGTGCTTGCGGGCTACCTATCAATTCAACAACTTGTCAAAAAGATGAGCGTCAATCCGGCAGGAATTCTTAATCTAAACCGTGGCTGTATCGGTGAGGGCAGAATCGCCGATGTGGTGATTGTCGATCCAAATGCAGAATTTGTCATTGACAAGAATACATTTTACTCAAAGGGCAGAAATACCCCGTTTCATGGAAAAAAGGTGACGGGACGGGTTTTATATACAATTGTTTCAGGAAAGCTTGTGTATGAATTTGCGCAATAATGAAAGGAGATTTAACCCGAATGATTAACAAATTAGTGAAAAAGATTGAAGATCTCAGTGCACCGATTGTAGTTGGACTTGACCCGATGTTAGAATATGTACCGGAGCACATACTTCAGAAGGCTTACCGTGAAAAGGGAGAGAATATCGAAGGTGCTACAGAAGCTATCTGGCAGTATAACAAAGGCATTATTGACGCCACTTATGACATTATTCCTGCAGTAAAACCGCAGATTGCCATGTATGAGCAGTTCGGTATCGAAGGACTTAAGGTATTTAAGAAGACTGTGGATTATTGTAAGGAAAAGGATCTGGTTGTTATCGGTGATGTGAAAAGAGGGGATATCGGTTCCACCTCAGCAGCCTATGCGACCGGTCATCTTGGAAAAGTAACGATTGGCGGTAAGTATTTCAGGGGATTTGATGAGGACTTTATCACAGTAAACCCCTATCTGGGATCTGATGGTGTAAAGCCTTTCATAGATGTATGCAAGGAAGAGCAGAAGGGTTTGTTTATACTGGTTAAGACCTCGAATCCTTCCAGTGGTGAATTTCAGGATCAGTTGATTGAAGGAAAGCCTCTTTATGAACTGGTTGGAAAGAAAGTGGCGGAATGGGGTGAATTGCATATGGGAAGCTCCTACAGCTATATCGGAGCGGTGGTTGGTGCAACCTATCCTGAGATGGGCAGAATACTTCGCAGGCTTATGCCTAAGACTTATATACTGGTACCGGGTTATGGCGCTCAGGGTGGTAAAGCCGAAGATCTGGTCCATTATTTTAACAAAGATGGATTGGGAGCAATCGTTAACTCCTCGAGGGGAATTATTGCTGCCTATAAAATGAAGGGATATGAGAAATTCGGTCCTAAAGCCTATGCCGATGCTTCCAGACAAGCGGTTATTGACATGAGAGAAGATATTAAACAGGCCTGGGTTGCTGCGAAAAGGTAAACATCAAATAAGGCTGCCAAGAAGATAATGTAACATCTGCTTGGGCAGCCCCTAATTAAATCATAGATTCGAATTCATATCAGTATTATTAGCATTTCTCCGGTTCCGGATAATCTACACCAAAGGTTTCAACGGTAAGCTTCTTCATGATTTGTGGTTCCAAAGGAGCATCCGAGCGATCTGTTTTTAATTCGGCTATTTTATTGACTACTTCAAGACCTTCAATAACTTTGCCAAAGGCTGCATAGGAACCATCCAGATGCGGAGAGTCCTTGTGCATAATGAAGAACTGGGAGCCTGCGGAATTCGGATGCTGTGATCTCGCCATGGAAAGTACGCCTGCTGAATGTTTTATATCATTTTTAAAATTGTTGTAAGAAAATTCTCCTTTAATAGAGTAGTCCGGGCCTCCCATTCCGGTGCCTTCCGGATCACCACCCTGAAGCATGAAGCCACGAATGACCCTATGAAACTTCAGACCATCATAAAAACCTTTATTAACAAGTGATATAAAATTGTTTACCGTATTGGGAGCTGTCTCGGGGTATAATTCAATTTTAATGATATCTCCGGATTGCAGTTCCATTGTAACGATTGGATTCGTATTAGCCATAGATTTTTTCCTCTCATTTCTGATTTTAATGAGGCTGATGCCTGCCGGTAAAATATAACATAGCGAAATGTTTGTGTCAAGATTCCATTTTTATTTACTGCCTTTTCTATTTTATTTACTGCCTTTTCCCTCCCGAAAGCACTTTCGGTACGCATTGGGTTCTGTCGTATGTTATGCATTGTGAATATTATGTAAAATTACTATTTTCTTCTCATTTATTATTTACAGAGAAATGGAAAATATGATACATTGTATTCATCAATTCAGTAAACATCATAACTGAAAGAAGGAAGGTACAGCAGATGAGTGAGGTATTTACTTTTGGAGTTAAGTCAGGTCAGCCATATGCGATGATTGATATCACCGGGGAAGTACAGAAAAAGATAAGGGAAAGTGGTATAAAAGAAGGGCTTTGTGTCATCTTTATACCACACACAACAGCGGCTATAACTATTAATGAAAATGCAGATCCTGATGTAATCCGTGATTTTTTGATGGAAATCAATAAGATTGTTCCAATCTCCGACGGATATCATCATAGCGAAGGTAATTCAGCAGCACATATTAAGGCAAGTATGATGGGCTTTTCCGAAACAGTAATCATAGAAGACGGAAGACTGCTACTAGGAACCTGGCAGGGCATTTATTTTATGGAATTTGACGGACCAAGAATTCGTAAGGTTCATGTTAAAATTATAGAGGGATAGAGGCAGTAATAAACAGGTCGAATAAATAGATAATTCAGAAGAAGTATTAGTGCCGTCGGAAAGCGGCGGATCGGAGATTATATGTTCACAGCGATTAAGAGAAAAGTTACCATACAAGAAAACAAAGAAATTGCTCAGGATATTTTCAGTATGTGGGTAGTGTCTCCGGAAATTGCGAAGGAGTCAAAACCCGGACAGTTTGTGTCGCTTTATTGCATGGATGGCAGCAAGCTGCTTCCCAGACCAATCAGTATCTGTGAGATAGATGCTGTACGCGGGAAAATCAGACTGGTATACCGAATTTCCGGTAAGGGAACCGGAGAATTTGCTACGAGAAAGGTACTTGATGAAATTGAGGTCATGGGACCTCTGGGTAATGGTTTTACTTTGGAAGGAAAGAAAGCGCTTTTAATCGGCGGAGGCATTGGTATCCCTCCGATGCTTGAGCTGGCAAAACAATTAGACTGCGAGAAACAGATTGTGCTCGGATATCGCGATGTCACATTTATGGACAAGGAATTTGAGCCCTTTGGAAAAGTCTATCTGTCGACGGAGGATGGCAGCTGTGGTATTAAGGGTAATGTAATCGATGTAATTGTACAAAATGCCCTTGAGGCAGACATCATCTTTGCTTGCGGACCGACTCCTATGCTTCGAGGAGTGAAGGCATATGCCATGTCGCAGGGTATAAAAGCACAGATCTCGATGGAGGAGAGGATGGCCTGCGGGATCGGAGCCTGCCTTGGTTGTGTATGCAAAGCTAAGGAAATTGATCCTCACAGTAACGTTAATAATAAGCGGGTCTGTAAGGATGGACCTGTTTTTTATGCAGATGAGGTGGAATTATGAATACAAGTATAACGATAGCGGGTTTGACCTTTCAAAATCCTGTAACCACTGCATCAGGGACCTTTGGGTCCGGTATGGAGTACAGTGAATATGTGGATTTATCAAAGCTTGGTGCGATAACCACCAAGGGTGTATCAAGTGTACCTTGGACAGGAAACCCTACTCCGAGGGTGGCTGAAACCTATGGAGGAATGCTGAACGCCATCGGACTTCAAAATCCCGGGGTTGATGTATTTATCAGCAGGGATATTCCTTTCCTTAGAAAACATAATGCAAAAATTATCGTAAATGTAGTCGGAAAAACCACAGAAGATTATTGTGAGGTTGTGGAACGTCTGGCTGATCAGGATGTAGATATGTTGGAAATCAATATATCCTGTCCGAATGTAAAAGAGGGTGGTATCGCTTTTGGGCAGGACCCGAGATGTGTCGAAGAAATCACCGCAGAGATTAAAAAACGTGCAAAGCAGCCGGTCATTATGAAGCTCAGTCCGAATGTCACCAGCATTACCGAGATGGCGAAGGCGGCAGAAGCGGGCGGAGCGGATGCGTTATCCTTAATCAATACCCTGACCGGTATGAAGATAGATATTAACCGCAGAGCATTTGTGCTTGCCAATAAGACAGGCGGATTATCCGGTCCGGCTGTTAAGCCGGTAGCCGTTCGTATGGTATATCAGGTTGCGGAGGCGGTAAAGCTACCTATAATCGGTATGGGTGGAATCATGAATGCGGAGGATGCCTTGGAATTTATTATGGCAGGTGCGAGTATGGTGGCAGTCGGAACCGCAAATTTTATCAATCCAACTGCGACACTTGAGGTTGTCGAAGGAATCGAAGAATATATGAGAAAGTATCAGATTGAGGATATTAAGAAATTAATCGGCTGTGTACAATAAAGAAAGGAATATTTCTTAAATTTTTAAGAAGGGCTTTTAATTATTATAATTTATGCTACAATTAATATAGGAGGACGCAGATGGAACAGTACAAGAAAGAATTTATAGAATTCATGGTGGATTGCGGCGTATTAAGATTTGGTGATTTTACAACGAAGAGTGGAAGAAAGACCCCTTTCTTTGTAAATACAGGATATTACCGAACCGGTTCTCAACTTCGCAGACTTGGTGAATATTATGCAAAAGCAGTGAATGATAAATATGGTCTCGATTTTGACGTTTTATTTGGACCGGCATATAAAGGCATACCACTCAGTGTGGCAACGGCGATGGCAATCAGCGAACTTTATCAGAAGGATATCCGCTACTGCTCCAACCGTAAAGAGGTTAAAGATCATGGAGATACAGGCATCTTACTCGGTTCACCGCTTACCGACGGAGATCGTGTCATTATTATAGAGGATGTAACAACAGCAGGGACCTCTGTAGAGGAAACTATGCCGATTCTGAAAGCACAAGCAAATGTAAAGACGATCGGGTTGGTAGTATCCGTTGACCGTATGGAGAGAGGTCAGGGAAGTAAGAGTGCATTATCCGAAATCGAAGACACCTATCACATAGCCACGACAGCCATCGTAACGATGGAAGAAGTGGTAGAACATCTGTATAATAATCCATATAATGGGAAAATTGTTATTGACAATACATTAAAAGCGGCAATAGATGCATATTATGAAAAATATGGTGTCTAACGACCGTAATTAAAGGAGGTAATTGAGAATGATGGAAAAGATTTACCACACTATGAAATCAGTAGGAGTATGGAATCTGGTATTAGGGATTGCGTTAATTGTATCAGGAATTGTTGCCGGGATTCTATTAATTTTAAATGGATCGGTATTACTGAAAAAGAAATCGGATCTGATGTTTTAAACTTTACAGGTATTTTTACAAAACAGAGGCTGTTCCATTCGGATCAGTCTTTTTGTATGATAAACAGCACCTAGGAGGTAATTATGAAAACGAAGGACTTTTATTATGATTTACCCGAGGAATTAATAGCACAGGATCCATTACCGGATCGTTCGGGCTCCAGATTACTGGTACTCGATAAGCAGACAGGTGCTATCGAACATAAAATATTTAAACAAATCACGCAGTATCTAAATTCAGGGGATTGTTTAGTCATCAATAATACAAGGGTAATTCCGGCAAGGTTGATTGGGGAAAAGATAAGAGCAACAAAGAATCTGGGGACAGAAGATGTCCGAGGAGCCAAAATTGAACTTCTTCTATTAAAGCGTAGAGAAAATGACATCTGGGAGACGCTTGTAAAACCCGGTAAGAAAGCGAGACCCGGTACGAAAATCAGCTTCGGAAATGGGATGCTGATCGGGGAAATCAAAGATATTATAGAAGAGGGTAACCGTTTGGTTCAGTTTACTTACGAGGGTATCTTTGAAGAAATATTGGATCAGCTTGGTGAGATGCCGCTTCCGCCTTACATTACACATGAACTCTCCGATAAGAACCGCTATCAGACGGTTTATGCTAAGCATAATGGATCTGCGGCAGCACCTACAGCGGGACTTCATTTTACGAACGAACTGTTAGCTCAAATTCAAGAAATGGGTGTCAACATTGCCAATGTTACCCTCCATGTAGGACTAGGAACTTTCCGGCCTGTTAAGGTGGAAGATGTGCAGAGTCATCATATGCATTCGGAATTCTATCAGGTCACTGAGGAAGCGGCGGCCTTGATTAATGATACAAAAAAAGCCGGCGGTAGAATTATCTGCGTTGGAACCACCAGTTGCAGAACCATAGAGTCGGCAGCGGATGAGAGCGGGATCGTACAAGCCGGAGGCGGGGAAACCACAATCTTTATCTTTCCGGGTTATCGGTTCAAGGTATTAGATGCTTTGATTACTAATTTCCACCTTCCGGAATCAACACTGATGATGCTGGTATCGGCACTTGCCGGACGGGAGAGTATCATGGAGGCATATGAAAAGGCTGTGAAGGAAAGATACCGGTTCTTCAGTTTTGGGGATGCAATGCTGATACAATAGCATACTGTTTTAGATGTCGATTTTGTATTAATATTTTATCAAGAAATTATAAAGAAAATATAAAAATTGCTATTGCATTCTAAAAAATTGTATGATATACTCTCGATAACTTAATAAATATTACAGACAATGAAGTCAAAGTAAATGCTTACTTTGACTTTTTATATTAACAGACAATGAGGTCAAAGCTTATTAAAGTTTTGATCTTTTCTTATTGGTAAACAGGGTTACCGGGAATTGCATAATGTAGATTGACAGGGTGGTCAAACTTGCACGAGTTTTGACCCTATTTATTTTTATGATAAGTACGGTTTTTTTAACAGTCTTAACAACTAATATGCAGATATGATGTGGACGATGGAGTCAAGGAAGAATAGCCTTGGCTCCATTTTTTGTATTTATGAATCAAAGTCTTCAATGATTGCTTAAAATCTGATAAATGAAAGCCTGAAAAGCTTTATTCATTTATAAACTTCGTTCGTTAACGAAAACAATAAAATTGGTAGGAGGTGTAGGTATGATCAGTCAGGGTGTTTCGATGAAGATCGACAAACAAAAGAAAGCTATTATTTTTTTCCTTTATCTTGGAACAACCGTAATAATGTTTTTGGGAGCGTTTTACGGCACTTACAGTTTTTTAAATGATATCAAAATTAAGGTATTAAATTCCTCGGTTCCCGGTATTGTTTTTGGATTGTTGGCAATGTATCTTGGTCTGAGATATTTCTTTATGGTTTCAAAGTTCAAGTTGGATTTTTTTGATAGCGATTCAAAGTTTTCATGGAGCAATTTTAAAAGAGAGAAAAAGAAAAGGAAGATTAGTGGATCAAAAAAATAAAACTAATCACAGGGAGGTAAAAATTTTATGAAGAAGTCATGGAAAGTTATAGCACTATTAGCATTTATTATCGCTTTAGCGGTAGGGTTGGCAATAGCATTTTCTAAGCCGGGCGGTTCGGATCCGACAGGAGCTGCTTATTATGCTACAACGGGGACAGAAACACTCAACGATGTGGCTACAGTGGCTAATAAAGCATATTACGGAGCTAATTTCACTTGGGTAATGATCACAGGCTTTATGGTATTCTTCTTCCAGTGCGGTTTCGCAATGGTTGAAACAGGATTTTGCCGTGGCAAGAATGCGGCACACACAATCACAATGAATTTTATGGTATTTCTTGTAGGTGCTGTTGGTTATTTCATCTGTGGATTTGCATTCCAATTCGGTGGATCCGGTGGAGCAGTGGGACTTGGCAACGGAGGCGGAGCATTGAATGCGATGCTGTCGATACCCGGCCTTGGAGGTATTATTGGTTATAAGGGCTTTATGTTATCCGGGTTGGGAATATATGATCCGGGAATTTATGCATTATTCTTCTTCCAGATGGTGTTCATGGATACAACTGTAACCATTCCGACAGGTGGTATGGCGGAGAGAGTAAAATATTCAACGGTAGTAATCACATCCTTCTTCATTGCCATGTTCCTATATCCGTTATATGGTAACTGGGTTTGGGGCTGTGGCTGGATGTCGCAACTTGGCGCAAACTTTGGTTTAGGTCACGGCGTTGTTGACTTTGCGGGCTCCAGTGTAGTACACGCAATGGGCGGTATGATTGCATTGGCAGGATGTATTGCGATTGGACCCAGAATTGGTAAGTTTAAAAAAGACGGAACAATTAAAGCATTCCCCGGTCATCATATTCCGATGGCTATTATCGGTACTATTATTTTATTCTTCTGCTGGTTCTCCTTTAATGCCGGTTCAACCTTGAATTCCAGCGATTACAGACTTTCTGTAGTTGCAACAAATACAATGGTTGCAGGTGCTATCGGCGGTCTTTCTGCAATGTTTTATATGTGGGCCAGATATGGAAAGCCGGATCCGTCTATGACAGCAAACGGTGCTTTAGCTGGATTGGTTGCCATCACAGCACCCTGCGCATTTGTTAATGCATCCACTTCATTTGTAATAGGTTTGGTTGCAGGAGTTCTGGTTTGCGTATCAGTAGCATTTGTTGAAAGGAAGATGAGACTGGATGATGTAGTTGGAGCGATTTCCGTACATTGTGTAAATGGTTTATGGGGCGTTATTGCCACCGGTTTATTTGCAGATGGATCCTACGGTGCAGGCTTAAATGGTGTAGATGGCGGAGTAACCGGTTTGTTCTACGGTGATGCAGGCCAGTTTGCTGCACAGATGATTGCAGTAGTTGTATTATTTGTCTGGGGCTTTGGTGTTTCCTTTGTATTCTTTAAGATTCTTGATAAGGTTTGGGGTCTTCGAGTAGCTCCTGAGGTTGAACTTGAAGGACTTGATATTCCTGAGATGGGATGTTTAGGCTATCCTGACTTCCAGGCTGTTAAGTGTGAATTAGATTACGATTCTTCAGACAATATGCCGATCAAGCAGTTAGCAAGATATAAGAAGTAGACTTTTTTATCATATACAGGCGAAAAGGTAAGCGTTTTTACTTGGTATGAGACTGAGCCGCTTCATGCGGCAGAATGGAGGACAGTATGAAAAAGTTAGAAATCATTATCAAACCGGAAAGATTAGAGGATTTGAAGAAAATCCTGAATGATAGCAATGCAAACGGACTTATGATCAGTAATATCATGGGTTATGGTAAACAAAAGGGGTATGTTCAGATATACAGAGGAACAGAAACCCATGTTAATCTACTTCCCAAGGTAAAGGTTGAAACTGTTGTTCCTGCTGATATTGCAGAAAAGATTATTACAAGAGTAGTTAAAGAAATCAACACAGGCAACTATGGTGATGGTAAGATCTTCATCTACGAGGTTGAAGATGCTGTCAGAATCAGAACCGGTGAGCGTGGTCACGACGCATTATAAGATAACGAATAATTTCTGAATTTCTAATTTTACATGCCCTGCAGACAAAGTTCTAGTCATCATAGTCTGCAGGGTATTTTTTGTATACTAAGCTGTAATATTGTGGTAATCTTGAGATTGTGGAGACTAAATCTTGAGATTGTGGAGACTAAAATATTATTTCATATATGAAAACAATGTGGTATAATCTTTATGATTATTAAATTACTCAAAGGAGAGGTGTTAATAAAATGAAGAAGCTTGAAATTGTAATTCGGCCGGAGAAGTTGGAGGATTTAAAGCAGATTTTGAACGAAAATAATGCACAGGGATTAATGATTACCAATATTATGGGATATGGTAAGCAAAAAGGTTTTATCCAGATTTACAGAGGTACGGAAACCTATGTAAACCTGTTACCAAAGATTAAGGTTGAAACTGTTGTTTCAGCTGAAGACGCCGAAGTTATAATAGACAAAGTTCTGGATAAGATAAAAACGGGTAATTATGGAGACGGTAAGATTTTTATCTATGAAGTTGAGGATGTAGTAAGAATTCGAACCGGAGAACGCGGCCAGGAAGCGATATAATATAGATATAGCATACTAATATTGATAGACCACGATCAGGTGACAAGGCTGACCGTGGTCTATCGTATTATTTGCATCAAATTTCGACGAAAGCATTAACAAATCAACATGTCACCTAATAATATAATACTGTAATTATTATATTAGGAGCAGAATATGGCAGTTGATTTTGATAATATTAGGGCTGATATAGAGAAGAAAAAATATCGTCTGATTGGTTCCGGAAGCGGAAGATTAGTATATGATTTAGATAACGGATATGTTATTAAGGTTGTGAAGAATAGAAGAGGTCTTGCGCAGAACAAGGCCGAGTATCGGATTGCAGCTTCTGACCATTCACATATTTTTGCCAAAGTCACAGCCGTATCCGAGGATTCCTATTATCTGGTAATGGAGAAGGCGGAGATGATGAGCTCTATTGCAGAGGTCTGGAAATATTATCACGTTAGAAATAACAGGGAACTATTCCGTTTGAAAAAATTCAGAGAAGCAATCAGAAAGAATAATCTTTTGCTAGCTGATCTGGGGAGACTTAACAGCTGGGGTAAAGTAAGAGGTAAGCCGGTTATTATAGATTTTGGTTTTACGAGTGAGGTCAGTAGATACTATTCACCTTTTGGTTTTAGATTTAACTTTAATATATAATATTACAAACGGGCAATACATATTTTGTGTGCATCGGTTCGAAAAAACCGGAGTGACTTAATAGTCACAATAACTCACCATGTATTGCCCGATTTTTTATTTGTTGATCTTAGTAAGAATACTTCTTGCCACACTGATACCGTTGGCTGATGCCTGTTGCAGGCCTCTTGTTATTCCGGCTCCGTCACCGATTGCGCGAAGGCCTTCAATGCTCGTCTCAAAGTCAGTGTTGACAACTACCTTATTTGAATAAAATTTAACCTCGACACCATAGAGCAATGTCTCATCGGAAGCTATACCGGGAGTAACCTTATCAAGAGCAAGTAGCATTTCCTTGATGTCTACCATAATCCGGTGGGGGAAGACCAGGGATAAATCGCCGGGAATAGCATCCTTTAACGTAGGAATCAGATTGTTTCTGCAAAGACGCTCCTCCGTTGTCCTTCTGCCTCTCTGGAAATCACCGAAGGTCTGAACAATGATTCGGCCACCACAGAGCATGTTACTAAGCTGTGCGATATGCTTGCCGTACTCGATCGGTGTCTTAAAGGGTTTGGTAAAGTTCTTAGATACAAGGATTGCAAAATTGGTGTTATGGGTCTTGTATTCTTTGGATTTATAAGCATGTCCGTTTACTACGGCAAGGTTGTTCTCATAATATTCGGTGGCCACTTCACCGGAAGGATTGGTACAGAAGGTACGTACTTTATCATCAAAGGTAGGCGTGTAATATACCAGTTTCGCTTCGTATAGATTTTTGTTTAGAAACTCCATAACCTCATCACGAACTTCCACTCGGACACCGATATCAACCGTCCCGACCTTTGTGTCAAGGCCATGCTCCTTACAGATCCCGCTAAACCAGTCGGAGCCTTCGCGTCCAATAGCGGATACAATTTCTCTGGCATTGAAGGTTTCTCCTTTAGAGGTTATAATGCCTTTTGCCTTCTTATCTTCAATAATGATATCCTGAACCATTGTATTGAAGAGCATTTCTATTCCGGAAGCGAGTAGATGTTCCTGTAGGCGGGTATATATTTTATAGCCCTCTTCCGTACCGAGATGACGGATTGGGCATTCAATCAGCTTTAAGTTGGCAGTAATGGAACGTCTCCTGATTTCACGGATCTCTTCTACCTTATCTAAACCATATACATCGGTATCAGCACCAAATTTAAGATAAATATCATCGGATTCCTTGATTAACTCCACAGCCTTGTCATAACCTAATATATCAGGCAGGGTTCCGCCGACATCGGGAGATAAAGAGAGCTTGCCGTCGGAAAATGCACCGGCACCTGCAAAGCCCGTAGTAATGGAACAAGGACTACAACCGATACAATGTTTTGTTGTTCGTTTCGGGCACATTCTCTTTTCGATAGGTCTGCCCTTTTCAACCATTAATATTTTAAGGTCTTTATTCTCTTTAATCAACTCATAGGCACAAAAAATTCCGGACGGGCCGGCTCCTATGATGATAACGTCGTAATTTTGCATGGACAACACTCCTTCATTGTAATTGTAACCGCTACGTTAACCTCGCTCATTTTATCATATTTTATAATGCATTGCAAGGCATGCGGATTGGACATACAGGGTATTTATATCATTTGAAAATGCCTTAATGCATGTTCAACACCGCCATCATCAACATCCTTTGTAAGATAGGAAACCATATTACGGATAAGTTCTTCTGAATTGCCCATACCAATACTGTGCTTTACATATTTCAGCATAGTGAAATCGTTTGCACTGTCGCCAAGAGCGTATGCATTTTCATGGGAGATGTTAAGATGCTTAAGAAGAAATTCAATACCGGTGGCTTTGGAATACCCCTTGGGTACGACCTCCATGAGATGCCCATTGCGGAATATAAAATCAAACCTATCCTCATATTTTTCATGAAAGGAATTGGCTGCTTTCTGTGATGACGACCAGATACAGAATTTATCAAAGCTGACATCAGAGGCATCCCAGTTAAGTACAGAAAATAGCTTCTTTTGATACATATCTTTGATGAAAATTATTTTTTCATTCGTGACTTGACTGTCGAAATAAATTGCATTACTGCCTTCAAGTACCGCATCTAGCTGGTACTCTTGAATATCTTGTATGATCGCCTGACGGATAGAATCGTCCAAGGTTGTATGTAGTAATACGGAGGAATGGTAGGAGATATATGTTCCGCATCCACAGACATATCCGTCAAAACCAATCTCCTTAATCTCATCATCAATTTCTGCAATAGTTCTTCCTGTATTGATATACACCAGGTGACCGTTTGCCTTAGCCTGTCTTATTGAGTCCCGGGTACTATCCGAAATAGTATAATTCCTATGACTTAGTATTGTTCCGTCTATATCAAAAAAGATTATTTTCTGTTGCATTTTATCGCTCCTTTAAACTCATAGTTCAACATATTCTAACATAGAAGTTCATAAAGGGAAAGACTATATGGTAAAATACAGCTCTGAAAGGTAAACTTTTCAGAGCTGTATTTTGAATCCTACACTTTTCAGAGCTGTATTTTGAATCATTGTATTGACAATCGGAAAAGAGTCGATTATTATAGGGGAAATGATAACAACATTGAAGGTGAATTCAGTAGCATATATTTTCCCTCCAGAGAGAACTTGTCACCGGCTGAGAGCAAGTTTAGGGTTCGGATATATTGCGAAGTTCGGCACCGGAGTTGCCTTTCGAAAGTCTGGCCGGGTCAGTTCCGTTATAACTGTTGAGAAGCCTTTTGTTTATGGCTTGAATTTGGGTGGTACCACGAGCTTTCGTCCCTTTGGAGACGGAAGTTCTTTTTATGCGTTTTTTCAGGAGGCAAAGCCTCCTAATCAAAACAAATTAAATTTTAAAGGAGGCAAAGCCTCCTAATCAAAACAAATCAAATTTTTAAATTTTTCAGGAGGCAAAGCCTCCTAATCAAAACAAATCAAATTTTTAAATTTTAAAGGAGGCAAAGCCTCCTAATCAAAACAAATCAAATTTTTAAATTTTAAAGGAGGCTTGTTATGTTAGAAAATCTGGAAAGAATTAAGGTACAATTTAAGGAAGAACTGAATTTGGCCGAAATGAAGGATGAACTGGAACGAATCAGAGTGGCCTTCCTTGGGAAAAAAGGGCTTGTGACAGAAGCACTCAAGGATCTCCATAACCTCGATGCCGAAGCAAAAAAGACTGCCGGTATGCAGGTGAATATGCTGAAGAATGAGATCGAGAAGGCAATTGTGGATTATCAAAAAGTCCTGGAAGAAAGAGAATATCAGAAGGAGTTAGAGAATGCGGAACGCTTTGACTATTCGATTCCGTCTGATAAACCGGTTGGTGCAATGCACCCGATTACAATTGTTCAGAAGCAGATCGAGGATATCTTTAAGACAATGGGCTTTATTGTGGAAGACGGCCTTGAAATCCAAACTGAATTTAATAACTTCGAGGGTGTAAATATCCCGAAAAACCATCCGGCAAGAGATATGACAGATACGTATTATTTGGATAACGGTCAGCTCCTTAAGACCCATACCTCTGCAGCACAGAATGCAATTATGAAAAAGTACGGAGCTCCCAAGACGGGCGAGCCGCTCAAGGTTTTATTCCCTGGAAGATGCTTTCGTAATGAGAATATTGATGCCTGTCATGAGAATACCTTCTTTCAACTGGAAGGAATGATGATTGGTGATGACATATCGATTTCTAACCTGATTTACTTCATGAAGGTACTCTTAACCGAAGTTTTTCAAAGAGATGTTAAGGTACGCTTACGACCGGGCTTCTTCCCGTTCGTGGAGCCGGGCTTTGAGCTTGATATCAACTGTTCAATCTGTGGTGGTGTCGGCTGTCCGACCTGCAAGAATTCAGGTTGGCTCGAGCTTTTACCTTGCGGTATGATTCATCCGAATGTACTGCGTCTGGGTGGAATTGATCCGGATAAGTATACCGGCTTTGCGTTTGGCCTTGGTCTTACCAGACTTGCGATGATGAAATTTAACATTAAAGATATACGGTTATTTAACAGTGGCAGCTTAAAGCAGTTAAAGCAATTTACGGTATAAATAGTCTTGTAAAAGCATGCGAACCATGAATGGAGGATATAGAACATGTTCATATCAATGAATTGGATTTCAGAATTCACGGATCTGTCCGGGGTTAATTTAAAAGAATTAATCGGAAGATTTACGTTATCTACCGCAGAGGTAGAAGATATCTATGAGTACGGTAAGAATATTAAGGATGTTGTTGTAGGTAAGATTATTGAAATAAAGGACCATCCAAATTCTAAGAAGCTTCATTTGGTGAAGGTTGATATCGGGTCCGAAGTAGTGGACTGTGTCTGCGGAGCACCTAATGTATTTGTCGGAGCGATTGTTCCTTTTGCAAAGCTTGGCGGGCAGGTTGGAGATCTTGAGATTAAGGAGGCAAAAATTGCAGGAGAAATCAGCCATGGTATGTGCTGTTCTGAGAAGGAACTGGGCGTCAGTGACGATCATTCCGGGCTTATGATGCTTGATGATACGTATCCGCTTGGTACTGATATCAAGTCCTTTATGAATATAGAGGATACCGTATTTGAGGTGGATAATAAATCCTTAACCAATCGCCCTGACCTTTGGGGGCATTATGGAATTGCAAGAGAAATCGCAGTACTGACGGAGAGACCGTTGATTCCGCTTGAGGTGGTTAATACCAGCATCTATAAGGAGCTGCCTTCGGTGGATGTAAAGATTGATAATATTGATAAGACGTATCGTTATAGCTGCATTACGATCGGTAATATTAATGCGAAGAAATCTCCGATTAATATGAAGATTCGTCTGACCTACTGCGGCATGAGACCAATCAATCTACTTGCCGATCTTACAAATTACCTGATGATGGAGCTTGGCCAACCGATGCATGCTTTTGATAACGCGAAGGTGAGTAAAATCCGCGTAAAGACTTATTCGGAACAGGTGGAATTTAAGACACTTGATGGCACAATGCGAAGTATTGATAATGATACCTTGCTGATCTGTGATGAGAAAGAACCGGTTGCTATCGCCGGAATCATGGGAGGAGAGCTTTCCGAGATTACGGACAATACCGACTGTGTATTGCTTGAATCTGCGAATTTTGACGCTGTATCCGTCCGCAAATCCAGTACACGTCTGGGACTTCGGACCGATGCGAGTGCAAGATATGAGAAAACAATTGATCCGGAGCTTACGGTTCCGGCTATTGAGCGTTTCGTAAAAATTCTGACGGATATCGATCCGGGTGTGAAGATAACCTCCTCCCTGACGGACTGTTATGTCAAGCATTATGATACAATCAACATAGAATTTGATAAAGCATATGTAGACAAATATACGGGTATTGACATTTCTTCCGATCAGATTGAGAAGACATTGACAGCACTCGGCTTCGCGGTTACGCGTAACAAAGATTTCTTCCGTCTGGTGGTTCCCAGTTGGAGAGCGACCAAGGATGTTACGATTAAGGCTGATATTATTGAAGAGATTACCAGAATATACGGCTATGATAATTTTGATATCGGTTCTACCAAGAGCTTTTTAACTCCGGTACGCCATAGTGTGGAAAGAGATAATGAATACCGTATGAAGCAGATATTAACCGAGCGTTATGCAATGAACGAGGTTCACAGTTATATCTGGTATGAAAGTAAGACGAATAAGGAGCTTGGTCTCCTCACCGACCCGAATGTCCGTATTATTAATTCAGTGACAGCCGAAAATGATACAATTCGTTCCACGATAATTCCAAGCCTTTTAGGCTTTGTGGCAAGGAATGTGGATAATTATCCGGAAATGGGAATGTATGAAATCGGACGTGTTGCTAACGGCTTAAGACCGGATGGACTCTGTGATGAGCGTAAACGTCTTGGTTTTATCATAGCAAGTAAGAAGCTCACAGAAAAGGAAGTATATTATAGATGTAAAGAAATTATTGAACAGCTGGTAGCCGCAATAAAGAATACAGCTCCCACATTTCAAGAAAAAGAAGAACTGTCGAAATATAATTATGTGCATCCGGTTAATAGTGCAGCTGTTATTCTTAAGGGTGAGGAGATTGGATATTTTTCTGTTCTTTGTTCCAGAGTAAGGAATAAGATTGACAAGAAACTGAATGTTGCATTTGCAGAGATTGATATTGAAAATCTTGAAAAGGCAGTGGCAGAAGGACTACACTATACCGAGGTTTCCAGGTATCCGGGAGTCTCCTACGATATAAGTCTGATTGCCGATAAAACACTGCGTTATGAAGCTATCGTTAGATTAATCGGGGAATATAAGTCGCCGTATCTACAAAGCTTTCGTTTGATTGATGTATTCGAGGATGAAAAGTTGCTCCCCGGTAAGAAGAGTGTAACTGTCCGTTTGGAATTCGGATCAATGGAAAAAACTCTGGAGGGTCAGGAAATACAGACAATAGTGGATGAACTGCTGACAATCTTGGGTACGGAAGGTCTTGAAATCAGAAAGTAATAAGAGGTACAATAGAAATATTAGAGATGCATTGAATAATATTTGAGATACAATAAATAATATTTGATGGATAAAAGTAATATGGCAGGCGGTTAAGGTGGTAAAACCATGATAACCTCCTGCCGATTTTTATTTAGCGAGGAATTGCGGCCTATTTAATAAAACCGCTCCGCATATCGAACAGAGTACGCATTGGGATGCACCCACCAATTATAAATCATAAGTCCGTAATTAGGATTGGCTGTTTCATATCTATAGGAATAAATCGTGTTGTCCTTGTATAAGCATTTTTCAGGAGGGTGAGTAGATGCTGATACAACATAAAGGGACACAGTCAATTGAAACGGTGCGCTTATTACTGCGAAGATTTTGTAAAGAGGATGCAGAGGATATGTTTGATAATTGGGCGAAGGATCCCGAGGTATGCAAATATCTGTTATGGGGTCCTCATAAGGATGTAGAAGCCTCACGAAGCAGAATTATTCAATGGGTCAATCAATATGAGGTTGGTAATTCTTATGTATGGGCAATTACCTTACAGGTCAGAAATATAGCAATCGGCTCGATCAGTGTCGAGATATCTAACGATTCGTCCATGTCCTGTGAGGTCGGCTACTGTATCGGTAAGGCCTACTGGAGCCGCGGTATTATGACGGAGGCTCTCCTGGCGGTGCTGCATTATTTGTTCAATGACGTGGGTTATCAGCAAATACAGGCAAAGCACGATACACAAAATGTCGCCTCAGGAAGGGTCATGCAGAAGGCAGGAATGCATTTTGCAAAATATGAATATCATGTAGGACTGCGACGAGACGGAACCTTCTATGACTGTGCAGTTTATGAAAAGCATATTTCGGAGGAGTGAAAGAACCATATATTGTATTCAAACCGTGAGTAACATATTCTTGCATTATTCTTGCGCTATAGCCTAAACGGGTGGTAAAATATGACTATCTAATATTTCTTGGAGGTAGAGAATGCTGACAAAAGAATTATTTTAATCATTTGCAAAAAAATGTTCGACTGGTGCGAATATCCTGGGACAAGTCACTTGATAAACTTCCGGGAATATTTGTTACGAAGTAGACAAGACGTTGGTTTCATACAATAAAGTATATCAATCAGTTCCTGGGTACGAAAGAATATCCGGAGGAAACGATGGAGTGGCTTATAAGTCAGAGAAATTCAGACGGCTTCCGGAATTATGGAACCCAGACGAAAGATCCCTGGGGATATTATGGATTTTTTTCTACTGACAATAACTACAAATGTAACAATATTGTGGACTGTACGATGGAGGTATTAAGCATAATAAAAACCTATCTGGACCATAATACCAATACATAGAGGATGCATATTCCTATATAAGTGTTGGGAAGACTTTAAAAATACTTACATGATTGGGTTGATGAGTTGTACCAATAATAAATTCAAGGAGGAACTATGCTAAAGGAGTTTAAACAATTCGCATTAAAGGGTAATATGATCGATTTGGCTGTCGGTATCATTATCGGAGGGGCCTTCAGTACGCTGGTGAGCTCATTGGTTAGCGATGTGATTATGCCGCTGTTAAGTATCATAACCAGTAGGGTTGATTTTACAAACTGGTTTATTGCTCTTGACGGAGGAAAGTATGCTTCACTGGATGCTGCGACAAAGGCAGGAGCTCCGGTCATAAGCTATGGGTTGTTCATATCGGGAGTCATAAATTTCCTAATTATGGCGTTTGT
>WSSedL1CaDRAFT_10000341_pt1 | contig 32673 bp, 24 predicted proteins | sample WetSurSL1Cattail_FD_9464 | JGI IMG/M metagenome (IMG submission 9464)
ATACCCGCTACACTGCCGCTTTACCGGCTTTGCTTCGGTGTCGCCTCTCTCGAAGCGGCTTTTATATACTACCATGCTGCTTTCTTTTTGTCAACCACCTTTTTTATGACGCTTTCTTCCATTTCACTTCACTGCAATTTACTAAATAAATTGCGGGTTCGTCATATCATTTTGGTTGTCAGAGCCGCTTGTCAGCAGGCTCAGCAGAGACAGCTTTTATATTGTATCACCGAGCCTTCACATAGTCAAGAGCAGATTAAGTCGTATTTCAGATGAAAATACGACTTAATATCCATTGATTCATTTTATAGCCTTTTTTCCTGTATCTATTTATCTTTTACGTGCATATCCTGCATATCGCACTGCCTCTATTACGAAAACATACAGGATCGGCCGCCGGATGCTTTATGGAATCACAATACTGCCCTTTTCCTTCAAATCCGTAATTGCATTTGCCTTGATCATTCCATTGGATAGTGTATATAGTTTATCTCCAATATAGATGATCCTCTGAACGTTTTTATCGCTGTCGTACCAGCTGTTTCCTGCCTTTAAATAGTCCGCACCGGAAAGATGCGTGATCCTTCCCTTCAGCTTGAACCCGGTTTTCAAATCAAGACTATATACAAAAGCCCCCTGGAATGTGAACTGTCCGTACTGCAGCTGATCCGCCGCCGAATTGCCGGAGGTATTCTTCTGTTCCATCAGTGTGACTGGAAATGCGAGCAGATTTTTCTCTCTGGAGAACAAAAGCGCCTTATGGTTTCTTAGCAATTCTGAATCCGTGCCTCTATCTCCAATCATTTCAGTGAACATCTGAATAGGATTACTTACATCGGTCACATCGAACAGTGCAATCTTCATCCCCAAATAGTAAGCCTGCCCTTTTATCTCGACAGTATCCTTACCAAAGCCGATGATATGGTTTTCATCATAAGGATGCAGGTAATCGCTGTAGCCTGGTATCTTCAAGGCCCCAAGTACAGAAGGCTTCGCTGGATCCTTCAGATCGATCACAAACAAGGGATCAACTGTCTTAAAGGTAACCACATAAGCCCTGTCTCCCACAAAACGTACTGAATATATCTTTTCACCCGGTGCCATATCGTCAATTTTTCCTGTTATTGAAAGCATGCTGTCAAGGATGTACAAAGCGTTTTTGGATATATTCCTGTCCGTCACCCATGTGTTGCCTTTTGTAGTCGCAATTCGGAACATGGTGCCGTTTTCATCCATGGAGAACTGGTTCAGAACGGTTCCGGGGACTGTACCCTTGCATAGATAGGTCAATTTGGCATCCTTCATCGCAAATTTATAAAGTTGCGTACTTTCTTCATACGTACTATCAGAATCTGCCCTTGAATAATTCGTCACAGCCACATAAAGGTTCTCAGCCGATGCGTAGATGTTCTGCCCTGAACCCAGATAAGTTGTTACATTGGCCGCATCAATCCCTTCGATATCGATTCCCGCAACCATCATATAATTCGGTTCAACCGACCCGGGAAAATAACGGATGGAATTGTATCCGATATTGACCGTTCCAACATTCAGCCTGGAATCCCTGTATGTCGGTGTGGCATTGACTTCCCCGTTTTGTATGCTGTAATAATCAACATAATCATTCGCAACAAGATACAGAGACGTTCCTATTTTTCTTGAAGAGACGTAGCTGCCCTCTAGTTCAACCTCACGGATCAGCTTGACATTCCCTTTGTCTGTCATGTCATAGATTATAGCTTTCGTACTACTTCTCATCAGTCGTCTGGAGGGATAAACTTCCTTTTTGACACCATCTGCTTCCTTAATGTTCCACAAATTCCGAACGAATTTCCGAACATGATGAGACAGTAGCTTACGACCTTGATGAAGCAAGAATCCCCCGGCTTCAAATTGCTCACGATTATATCGGGAGGTTCAATAAGCGCAATATGCATGCTAACGCCCGGTTAAGGCCTATATTCATATATATTGAGTCTATTTTCTTTAAATTAATGTGCAACTTGGTAGTTGCTTTATATTCTGTCAGTGGTATACTATTTTTTGGCATTTAGATTTTTACAAAGGAATGGGTCATGATACACAATACAATGATACCCTTGGCGATTTGTCTGCTGTTAATAGCGGCAGCTTATATACTAGTACCGAAAGCTAAATATAAAAACACATATATCGTACTTGCAATATTGGCGGTACTTATCAGGGTAGCGATCGTATCCTACCTGTACAGCACTGGTGGTACGGAAGCCTCCGGTACTGACAGTCTGCTTTATCATCAGGAAGGAATAGGCATTGCCCATCAGCTTGCGCAAGGAGTTCCCTTCTTCAGTGTAAAGTATTCCTATACTTGGTATACGGTTTTCGTCGGCTTGATATACTATATTTTCGGCGTAGATAGATATATCGTTTCCTATATAAATATAGCATTGGCCTTTTTTGCAGCTATTCTTATTTTAAAGATGGCATTGAATCACAAATACAAGTTCGTAAATGCAGCTTTTATAAGTCTTGCTTTTTTATACTTTCCCAACCTTTCTCTGTGGACAGCTGATTCGCGTAAGGAATCTCTCCTGATCTTCGTATGCTGTCTTTGCTGGTATTTTGTGCAGAAGTTTACCAATGATATGACAGAGAAAAAGGGCAGCATTGTACTCAATATCTGCCGCATCGTACTTGTATGCCTGCTGATGTGGCTGAGCACGCTGATACGTATATATATGTTCATTCCCCTTGCCACAGGCATTCTGATAAGTCAGCTTTTGTTGTACAAAAAAAGTCTGTCGCGTTTAAGTGCCGGCTTTGCTGCGGCGGTTGCTGTCAGCGCAGTTGTTATTTTCTTTGCTACAATGAATCCTCTTACAAATGGATATCACGCTATAAGTTTTTCAAACGAGCCTTCTTTCAACATGACGCAGGATGTCACCTCCAAAATACAGACAGTAAAGACAATTGCATCGAACAGAAATATCGCAGTATCCATCGTAAACTATGTTATTCTTCCTTTGCCAGGTAATATCGATATTGCAGATCTGCATGGCAATCGCAAGCTGGAATTTATCGTAAGTATGGATATGCTTGCTTGGTACGGTTGCCTGTTGCTGATGATTTCAGGATTATATTCCACCTTAATAAAGAGAGAAAGCTGCTTCATGGGCCTTATAGCCTTTATCGCCGCTTACATTTTTATTAATGCAATGGTAGTTGAGAACGTTGCCGATACCATTTACAGGTACAGATCCATCATCGTCGGCACTGCTTTGCTCTTTATCGATTGGGATGTATTAAGAGCTCTATTTACCCGGATAGAGGAATTGTCCGGACACAAATCTTTAAGTTCAAGACAAGGCATCATCCATACCTTCAGTATCAAACAATAAAAAAATCTTTGCCCCTATGAGATAGTTTAGGGCATCTCAATGTTTATTGAAATGCCCTAAGCTGGTAATGTAAATGTCCTGTTATTCCATAAATGTGCTGTTCCTGATTATGAAGCAGAACAGACCCTTGCTGCTTCTTCTGCCGCAGATGCCGCATCCGATGTATAGATGTCCGCCTTTACCTGCGTACAATATGCTTGCGTTACCGGAGCCCCGCCGATCATTATTGTAACATTGTCCCTGATTCCCGATTTTTCAACTGCTTCAACAATCGTTTTTATCTCAGGCATGGTTGTAGTCAAAAGGGCAGAACACGCAATGATTTGTGCACCTGATTCCTTTGCCTTTTCAACAAATTTCTCAGCCGAAACATCAACTCCAATATCCAGAACCTCGAGTCCTTTGCCTTCCATCATCATTCTGACAAGATTCTTTCCGATATCGTGAAGGTCACCTTTCACTGTCCCCAATACTACTGTTCCTTTTGACTTCACACCGCCCGATATCAATAAAGGCTTCAAAAGTTCCGAGCCTGCATTCATCGCCCTTGCTGCTATAAGAACCTCCGGCACATATACCTCGTTGTTCTTAAACTTTCCACCAATAATAGCCATGCCGGACAGAAGACCCTCTTCAAGAATGGTTTTTACATCCATTCCTTCATCAATTGCCTTTTGTACCAATTCCTTTACAACCTTTGCCTTACCCTGCTGCAGATTGATGGAAATTTCATCTAATAAAGCACTCATTTCAAACCCTCCTTATTCTTTTACCGTTAATAATTTTATTTTAATATATTTGCTTATTACGTTTACTGCCCTCGTCTTTCCCTGTACTTGCCCGGACTGATTCCTGTCATATTTCTGAAAACCTTTGTAAAATAGCTTTGGTCCTCATAACCCACATAGTTTGCGACATCTACCAGCGATAAAGTATCATCCAATAGAAGTTTCTTGCTCATTTCGATCCTTACTTTATTGACATAGCTATTGAAATTACACTTCATCTCTACCTTGAAAATAGCGCAGAAATAAGATGTGCTCAAATGCACGTGTGTTGCTGCATCCTCCAGCGTGATCTTTTTCATGTAGTTTCTTTTAATATAATCAACTGCTTTATATATTACATCTATATGCTTCACATCGGTAAGGTTAAACACACAGTCGGTGAACCTTACCATTATTTCAGAGAGCCAATAGGATAATTCGTCTATCGTCTTGAAGTCGTGTATCTGTGACAGATACTTGTAGTTCAGACCGAAAATCTGTTCCACATCCGCCCCGCCTTCAAGTGCTGCTCTTGAAAGAAGCACTACCAGTTCCAGAATCCTCGCTTTTATTACTTCGAAATCACCGCCGGTTGAAAAAAAAATGTATCCTAATATTTCATTTAATACTTTTTGCGAACCTGCCTTGTCTCCATGTGTTATCAGGGAAAGAAGTTCTTTCTCCTTCTCCACAGGGTAACTTGCGGTTTCATTATATTCCCCGCCCATTGTTCTTATGTATTGCAGGTACTCGGGTATTTCAGACTGCTGATCCTTAATATCCCTTTCCTCCTGATATTGCGGAGGTTCTTCACCTGATATGTGATTCGCCACAATAAAAAGAAGCTCGGAGAATTCGCTTACAATTTCAGGGTTCACGATCGGTATTTCTTTGATATACTGCTTCAATTCCAGTAATTTCATTTCGTCGATAGGACTTTTTGCAAGTATATCGTCCAAAAGAAACTCATCCGGTTCCATCATCAGTACCGGACCACCCAGTACTGCTCCCTTCATGATTCCGTTCCTGGTGATAGGCGATGCCCAGTGAACAAGACCAATGGGACAAAAGAATATATATTTGCCGCCAAATCTTTCAGCCTGGTAACTACCATACAAATGAACGTTATGGCAGTTTTGATAAGGTTCAACGATATGCTGAACCTTTTTGCAAAATCCGCACCGCTCATTTCCGCAAGCATCAAATATGGTATTGCCGGAACCATCAATAACAAGGCATTCGATGCCTATTGAACGGCTATACGCTTCAACGCTGTGTTTTATTTTATCATAATCCAGTTTCGAACTGTCTTCCATCTGCAGGTGATTCATAGCCAGCTCTCTTTATATATATATATAATAATTTTATCAAAGATAAAAAGCTTTGTATACGGATAATAGACTTAATACTTTTTCGCCTTAAATAAATCCACATAGGAATCGCAGTATATTTCCCTGTTCATTAGAATCCTGGCAGTTGCGGCAGCTTCCATCAGTTCATCATCATTTGCATCCGCAATTGCGGAATCCAGGCCACACGCCATCAGCATAACCAACATTGTCCTGTTGATCAGCTTTCTGTTCTGGCATCTTTGTGATACGTTGGACAGCCCGACAACGGTCTTGGGCGCGGGGTCGGATAATAATTTAACCTGTCTCAGGGTCTCCATAGCTTCAATTGCATGATCCTGCGCAACATTTACAGGAAGTATGAGGGGATCGATGTACAAATCCTCCAATGGCAGGCCGAATTCATCTGCTGCCGCAACCAGCTCCATCGCTAGTGCGACCCTGTTGTCGGCGTTCTTGGGGATACCGGAAGCTTCACTCATTGCAAGTCCAATAACCTTCGCATTGTATTTGACAGCCATCGGAAACACCCTTTCGATCTTGTACCTGTCCGCATGGCAGGAATTGATCAACGCAGATCTCTTGCACAGCTTCAAACCCTCTTCAATGATGTCATAGTTCGTCGAGTCCAGTGATAACGGTGTATCAACGACTTCCTGCACCGCATTGATGAGCCATTTCATCGCAGCCATCTGGTCTTCGGCACTGGCGCCCGTGTTGATATCCAGCCAGGTCGCGCCATTCTCTGTCTGCCTGATAGCCCAATCCTGAATAGGTTTTTTATCCTGTGTCTTGATGCCTTCCCTTATGTCTTTGAACATGCCATTGATTCTTTCGCCGATAATTTCCATTTTATAAACCACTCCCTTATTTAATCGATAACTATACTGAATAGTCCACCGCGCTGACCCCGGAGATCTGCCTTCCTGCTGCGTAATGTTTATGGCTGAAGCCTCACAAACTGTTTTTAATCATCATATCCATTATATTCTTCCTGACCAGCTTAACTGCCTGAGGATGCCTCATGACAAGGATGTCCAGGCCCGATTGCAGCAGAGCTGACGCCGTTGTTGCCTCCCACAGTATCCCTCTTTCCTTCTGATCCCCCCATCCCGGAAATTCCTGAGCATCTACATTTGCTTCCTTTGCCTTCCAGGCTTCAATGCCAATCGTTCCGATTGTAGGCATGGAAAGCATTTTATCTCCCTGTAACGCACCCAGTCTGCTTCTTTCACCGATGGAATAGGAATATTCGATACCATACCCAAGGCCGCCTATACTGGGATCGATAATAATCTTATCGAGGGGCAGTCCCATTTCACTGATCAGTATGTTCAGCTGCTTGCATATGTTGATGTCCAGGGGCGATTGTGCGATAACAGTATGCTTGTGCACCATGCAGGCCGCAACAATCGTATTATAGTTTTCCTGTGCTGCAAAACCCAATAACAGGTTTTCTCCGGCACATGCCTCCGCAACAGCAGAAATAACGATATTGTCAACCTCATCCAGCCCGCATCCGACAACTGCCAATGGTACTCCTACAGCTGCCAGTACTTCCTTGACCGTTTGTATGCATTTCCCGGGAGAGCTGTTTCCGAGATCAGGATCCGCACTTTGAAGCCTGAGAAATATCATATCTGCTCCATACATTTCCACGCACTTCTTTGCCCATGCTGCAGGGTTACCCATTACATCAATAAAAACATCCTTCAGTTCATGATTCCATTCAACCGGAACTCTGTCCACCACTTCCATCGCAATGATGGGCTTATGGGGAACCTCTCCCTCAAAATGCAAATATGGCAGACAGGTTGACCCGCCTACTTTTATCGTGCTTGTTCTGGTTCCTCCCTGCTCTGCGGTTGCTCCCAAAGTTACTACTGCGACCTTTCCTGGATTTCTGTCCTTTAAAATCTGTACTGGCATTTCTTTATCCCCCTTAAAACTTTATCCGTTATATCTTAAGTTTGTCCAATACCTTATTGATTGCCTGAACAGCCGGTGAATCGGATGGAAGGTCAAATAGCGGACGACCCTGGATGTCATATTGTGTTATCAAAGGATCATTTGGTATGATGCCCGCCAGTTCCAACCCGGTTTTTGCTATTTCTTCCTCTAAAATCTCCACATCCTGCTCTGTCGCTTTCGTTACGATAAGGTATACTTTATTCACCTTTGTTTTAATTTCTTCCAGCAGTTTCTTTACTCTTCCTGCTGAGCGGATGGATCTGGCAGAGCTGTCGCTGATTACAAATAAAACATCCACATCCTGTGTCGTACGTCTGCTGATATGCTCCAGGCCCGCCTCGTTGTCCATTACAATATATTTATAGCTTCTGGTCAGGTTGTCGAGGTATTTTCTCAGTAAATTATTTGGAAAGCAAAAACAGCCAGGCCCTTCAGGACCGCCCATCACCAGAAGGTCTACATTCTTCCCTTCTGCCAGTGAAGCATTCAGCTTGTATTCAATATAGGTCTCCTGCGACATTCCCTCAGGTATGCCATGCAGATCCTTGGTTTTGGAAATGAGCTCAGATACTGTATCATTCTCAATACTGAGTCCCAAAGCCTCATTCAGGTTGGCATTTGCATCTGCATCCACTGCAAGGATCGGAGCCTTTCCATTTTCAATCAAATATCGTATCAATAAAGCACAGAAGGAGGTCTTTCCCGTACCGCCTTTCCCCGCCACTGCTATCTGAACAGCCATAGTCACAACTCCTTTCCTTAATCTCTTCTTGCTTAATTGGGGACATTCCCTGCACCCCGGAGACTTTCAATTTTGGGACATTCCTTGCACCCCGGAGACTTTCAATTTGGGGACATTCCTTGCACTCCGGAGACTTTCAATTTGGGGACATTCCTTGCACTCCGGAGACTTTCAATTTGGGGACATTCCTTGCAATGGACTTTGAAGGTGTGTCCCCTTTCCTTTATTGGTGTGTCCCCTTTCCTTTATTGGTGTGTCCCCTTTCCTTTATTGGTGTGTCCTCTTTCCTTTATCGGTGTATCCCCTTTCCTTGTGTTGGGAACAAGCTGAGGTCGGTGTGTGGTATAAACATCGCAGAAACAAACTCCTCCATAAAGAGGTTCCCTGCGGATAGTTCCAGATACGTCATCCTGCCAGAAATTTCCACAGCTTCGCGATATGCCTCCCTGCTTAACAGCACGAGCATTGCTCCCTGAAGGCAGCTGTTTCCCACATACTCATATTTATCAGCCGGCAGATCCGGGAGCAACCCGATGTTGATCGCATCCGTGATATTGATATAATTTCCAAAGCCGCCTGCGATATATACCCTGTCTATATCGGCAACAGTAAGCTGCACTTCCCGCAGCATGGTTCTTATTCCTGCAAAAATTGCGCCTTTTGCTCTCAGCAGGTTCTTTATGTCACTGCCCGTTACAGTGATATCCTTCCCGCTTCCACTATCTTCAGCGAATACAAGCACATATTCAAGCTCCTCACTGCTTCTTCTGATCCTGCGTGAATTGATGCTCTCATTGATTTGTCCTGCCCGGTCAATGATTCCTGCCTCCATCATTTCCGATAGCGAGTAGATAAGCCCGGAACCGCAAATGCCCAAGGGCTTGCAGTCCCCGATTGTCCTGCACAGGACTTCAAAACTTTCATCATCTATTTCAATCTGGTCGATCGCCCCATCCATGGCCCTCATGCCGCAGCTGATCCCGGAGCCTTCAAAAGCCGGGCCCGCAGAACAGGAACAGGTGACCATCCATTCATTGTTGCCAAGCACCAGTTCTCCATTCGTACCTATATCAATAAACAGGGTTAATTCTTCTGAATGAGTCAGCATCGTTGCCAGGACACCTGCTGTGATATCTCCCCCTACATAGCTCGCTACTGACGGAATCGAAACGACCGGCGCCTCCGGACTGATAGCGATGCCAAGCTGCCTTGCTTTTACCGCCGGAAATTGAATGACTCCCGGCACATACGGTTCGAGTCGTAAATACGTTGCGGTGACCCCAAAAAACAAATGCGTCATCACGGTATTTCCACCAACGACCATAGATGAGAATTCGTTTTGCTTCAGACCGTTTTTTATGATAAGTCCTTCTATCAGTTCATTTACTGTATGAATAACGGCCCGCTGCATTAGATTCAGGCCATCAGGGGTTTCATCGGCATAAACGATCCTGGATATGACATCGGAGCCATAGGCAGACTGTTCGTTATAACTGCCTGCCTTGTCGATCACCTTGCCATTTTCGAGCTTCAGCACACTTACAACAACTGTCGTCGTTCCAAGATCAACTGCCAACCCCATAGCAGGTTTCTCCGATTTGCCCGGCTCAAGACCGATTATTTCCTCAACGCCGTTCATATCGGCAACCGTTGCTGTAAGCTGCCACTCCCCTGTTCTGAGCGTTTCGGGCAGCTTTTGGAGGCACTCAAGATTTATTTGCAGATTTTCATACCCATATGCTTTACACAGTGATGCTTTTAATCTGTCCAGGTCATTCATACTTTCCGACAGAGTAGGTTTTTCAAGCTTTATAAAGCACTTCCTGCTAATGGGGTCCATCCTGTTATTTGTGAAGTAATCATGCTCCCTGCTGAACCTTGTTTTCTGACTGGACAATACCACCTTGTGCCTGGTCAGCCTGGAAGCAGGAGGCACTTCAATAACCAGGTCCGCCTCAACCTCCGCCTGACAGGCCGGAATACAACCTGCATTTTTGAGATCCGCCGGAAAGTGAGCATCCTCCTCGATTTTGCAAGCTCCGCTGATCACCCTGACAGCGCATTTCCCACAGGTGCCCTGCCTGCCGCAAGGGCTCACAATATCAACACCGGCTTTCTTTGCAGCGGCCAGCAGACTTGTACCCTTTTGAACGGATACTGTTATATTTTCAGGCATCACGGTAACTTTGCAGATCTCCATTAGAACCACCTTTATTTCAACGAACCCTAATCGAATTTTTCAGTCCCCGACAAAATCCTTTTCAGTTCTAAGCAAAATGAGCTTTGGCAAAAGCAGGCAGACCGGATGCTTCAGCAGGGGCGACCGTTACATTCCACCCTGATTTTTCTTCCAGCGTACCCTTTATGACTGCTACGTAACCCGGTATTACCAGATTCCTGTGCTGAACCTTTTCTTCAATACCGCAGATTTTCAGGAATTCAGCGATCTTCTCTCCATTAAACTTGCCCGCAGCCCATGCTGTCAGCACTGATGTGCCATCTGTAGGGCAGGCTATGATATAGGAAGGTATTTTGCTGCTCGAAAGTTCACCTTCAACAGTATAATAAGTCAATGAAAAGTTGGTAGTAACATAAACCGGTGAATCCTTTGTCACAGTACCGAGCTCGTATGCTTTCGGTTCAACCTGACTCGGCTTCTGCGGATCTGTATACAGGTTCATCCTCAAAGCCATCAACGGCAATAGCTGGGATTTTTCATCCGCTCTCATCACGATACAGCTTGCGTATTTTGCTATATGGACAGAAGCCTCCAGCACTTCCTCTTCCGGATCCTCAGAGGTTGTAAATGCGATGATCGGATAACCGAAGGGTCTGAATTTCTTTTTCGTTGACAGTCTTCTTGTCTGTGTAATCTCTGCCATGGCTTGTGAAAGCTGTCTTGAACCGACGTCCACCACCAATTCCTTATAGGAGGCTGCCACTTTTTCAACAAGCGCCGCAGTTGCTTCCAATCCATTCCCCTTGACAACAAGCGGGCATGCATATTTTTTCGCAAGTAAAAGCATCCCTTCCCAGTTGGCTTCCGTAGCTGCATATATCAAGGGCTTTGTACCACCGGTTATTTCAAGGGCTTTCTCCATTGCTGAAATATTCTCACTGATCAAAACTGTCGCAAAGCAGGTTTTGTCCGCAACCGCTTTCACTGCTGAGGCAAAGGTGTCTGTATCCCCGGAATCGTTTCTGACCGCAATCATGTCGATGGAAACCGTTTGTCCGACTCTCTCGAAAGTCAGAGAATTAACCTTCTCTATTTTTGCATCAAGCTCTGCGCCCATCAGCTTATCTGATATTTCGACTGCTATACAAGTGGGATGATAGAACGCTTTATCATGTCTGAATAATACCACCTCATCACCCATTTCGCGTTCATATCCCGATTTACCCACCTTGATGAGTTTGATTGGAGGTGCGGCAGCTCCACTTAAAGCCTCTTTTGCTTCCTCTGAAGCATAAGGGCATTTTTCCAGCGATGTCTTTGCTGAAGCCAATGCCATCGCAAAAGCCAGGCAAGTAGGCAGCCCGCATTCCTTGCAGTTTTTCTTGGGCAGTAATTTAAAAACATCCAACCCCGTAAGTGCCATCTTATTTATCTCTCCTTTTACCAATAATCATTTTTTATGGGGGACATTCTTATTTGGGGACATTCTTTATTTTGGGGACATTCCTCAAGCCCCAGAGAACTACCCCCTGCTGAGGTGTGTCCCCTTTCCTTAAAAGCCCCAGAGAACTACCTCCTTGTTGAGGTGTGTCCCCTTTCCTTAAAACAAAGGATCCATCGTCAATGCAGGATGACCTTTCTCTTCCAGGAACGGAAGGATTTCTTCCGTCTCAATTCCTACACTTTCATCTGCTATTTTATCAATAAAGTCCTCTCCAAGTCCTTCCTCAATACTTCTTTTTATGAGGTCATTCCTCAGGAAATCCTTTAGATCCTTAGGCATCCAGACCACTCTTCCCAATCCGCCGTCCGCTTTGATAAACTTCCTGCTGATGATATATCTCCTGCCTATCCCCATGAAGCCAGGTGACTGAACACCTCCGCCAACCGAGCCGGCCAGGGTCGAGAAGGTCATGCCGCAGGGTGTCATCCCCGTATGTTCTCTGGTGGTAATCATAATTCCATTTGCTTCGGGTACGATCGCCATGATCGCTTCAAAGCAGCCGCAGGACGTCATAGGCATTTCCATCAGCGTGTATAGTGCAACCTCTTCAAGATTTCTATTGGAAGCCGTAAAGACGAAATCATTTACGTTCTTCCAGATTCCTTTATATTCATCAATAGCAGTATCTTTTATAATTGGACGATTCGGACCCGTTGGAGTAATTTCAAAGGAAGCCTTTGCATCCAGCCAGCTTACAGCTCCGCATAAGCCAACACGTTCAGGCGTCACGACACAGACATGGTTTGGTGCAAAGGACTGGCAAAGCAAACAGGAATAGAATTCCTCAACCGATTCATCCGTCAGACCCCTTAGTCGTTCATCCCTCTTTGCATAAGCCGCTCTTGCTTCCTTTATTTTTTCTTCAACCTTTTCCTGTTCTGTATAAATAAGCACTTCTACCCGGTCAACAATCGCCGGGAATTCAGATTTAAACTTCGCGATCAGGATTTCACCGAAATGCTTTATTTTAAAGCCCTTTGCCCTGGCATCCTTACTGATTCTCAGCCAGCAAAGGTCTCTTTGTGCGACATGCCACAGGCCTTCTCCATAATTGGTGAAGTAGTGTACTCTTCTTTCCAGGACACCTTCAAAATCCTCCTGCATCTTTCTGCCATATATCTTTACATAAATGCCCAGCGGAAGCTTCGCCCCCTCTTCGACATCATCGATTTCCGGTCCGACCACCGTGATCTTCCCATCCTCAATATCATCTGCCCCGACCATTTTTACAAGTTCAAAGGCAGTCGTCCTTCCTCCTCCAAACTCAACATAGGCATCCGCTTTACGGATGGTTTCTCCCTCAAAAGCAGGGCCGATCGTCACAGGTACAGGGATATCTACTATTTTGAGCTTGATTCCTCTTAATTCGAGTGAATAAGGAACTATTTTGGAATAATCCGGCTCGTATACATACCAATCAGGGACTTCTTCTTTGATCGGCTGGTCCGTGATAACAGGGAAGCCCAGCATGATAGCTCCAAATTCGGCTGCTATCCTGACCTCGTCCTGTTCCCCCAAGGCCAGAACAAAAGCTCTGACACGCCTCCTCTGATAATCCAGCTGCGCCTCCTTGCTGCCGGGAGCTATTCCGCCGAAGGCAAGCCCGGCCCGAAGCGCAAAGTTGACTGCATGGATTGCCTGGGTAAAGTTCCCCAAAGGAAATGCAATGTAGTCTATTCCCAATTTCACATTCTCTTCCAGGAGCTGCTCGATGATCTCATTACAAAGCATCAGCATCATACCCTTGCTTTGAAGCTCCTTGATGATCTGCGCTGCCGCCTTGCTATCCTTCGCCTTGCCGATGATAACAGCCACGCCCGGGATTGTAAAATCAACCAGCTGTATTCCGAATTTTCTTAATACGGGATCTGTCAGGAAGCCTGTCCATGGCTTCACATGGGGATCCTGGCCATTTAGATATCTGAGGGCTTCAATGATTTCCGCTGCATAAAAAGCAGCTTCGCCGCTGTTCTTTGCGCCTTCCAGCGTCAAATCCTCTTTTATTTTCGTTGTTCTTATTCTATTTAAAATAGGCACCAGGTCCTTTAGGGTTTTAACGTCTTCGCCACTTAATGCAGTGATGACAGGAAGCTTGTACGCTGTGTCAGGATAGCCTACCGGAGTGTTTTCGCCATGCTCCCTTATCGCCTGGTTCAGCAGAATCTCTGCATAGCTGGTGGCAATAACCGCTCCGTCAAATGCTTTTTTATATAATTGATTCGCCATCTCTCTCCTCCTAATGATCAAGCAAAAAACTTCAATGCAAAAAAGTTTTAATTCTAACCTTCGTAAACATTTGAAAGCCCACCGTCATATTTTTCCGCTGTCCGGCGATACAGCTTTAATTTCCAGGCTCTCTTTTCAATTCTCTCAAGAAGCTTCTTCGCAGCGCTAATCGGTTCCGTATCGAAGATGAAATATCCGCCGAACACATCTCTGGCAATCTGAGTAGTCACACCATACACAAGCTCGCTTCCCTCCAGCGGAGGTAATACGCCAACATGACATGGAATTCCCATTGTAATAACCCAGGAGCCAATCGAAATCGCCTTTTCAGACATAGCCTCCGGTGCGCTTGCTACGAAGGGCAGCTGAGGAACGCTCACGCCAAGCTGTGCCGCCATAGCTGACCAAAGAGTGGCAATTCTGCTGTTGTCAACACAGGAGCCCATGTGGAATACCAACGGAAGTCCTGCTTTCAGCCCTGAATTCTCTTCCAGCCTCTTGATGAATTTTTTCAAGCCCGGTCCGGCGTATGCCTCCACCCCTTCGGAGGAGAGCAGTCCCGCCTTTGCAAAAGCGCCTGCGGCGCAGCCTGTAGATACCATGAACACATCATTCTTTGCCAGTTCTTTGGCAATCTCTATTGTAGGGTTATCATGAATCGTCTTCTGGTTATTGCAGCCGGCAAAAGCACAAACTCCTTTTATCTCACCGGAGAGTATCGCGTCATTCAGAACGCTGATGGGAGAATCGGGATTTACTTTAGCGAATAAATCCATCATGGCTTCAAAGCTGAATCCCCCAACGACCTGCTTTTTGAATTTCGGAATTCTTACCAATTCAGGTTTTCTGTTTTTATAACATTCTATCGAATGCCTTATGATCTTCCTTGCATCTTCCATGGCGGTAGCTTCATTGAAGTCGATATGATAGGAACCTGGCACCTTTGAAATAGGCGAGGTTGTGATAAGATGCGTATGGAAGCAGCTGCACATATCCTTTACACCGGGAGCGATACACTGTACGTCCATAATCATGGTGTCCAGAACTCCGGTCATAATAGCCAGTTCCTGTGAACCAAAATTGGCAGCCGTCGGAATACCCTCACGCATCAGAACTTCGTTTCCCGTACAGCAGATACCGACAAGCTTGATCCCCCTGGCTCCGACTGCCACAGCTTCCTGCTCAAGCTCTCTTGCCGCATATACCACCATTTGCGAAAGCAGCGGATTATGTCCATGCACCGCTATGTTCACTTTTTCCACATCCAGAACGCCGAGGTTGGCTTCCGTGATGACCGGTGTGGGTGTACCGAATAAAATATCCGTAAGATCAGTGGCAAGACTCATGCCTGTAAAATCGGCCAATGCGGCACGCAGCCCGCCAAATATGATGTTTACGGGATCCGCGTCAGTTCCGACATGTGTCTGATGCAGCAGTTGAACTACCGCTCTGTCTATTGCCGTCGGTGTGATCGCCGTATGCTTGAATTTCTGTCTTCTTTCCTCATCTATATTCGTCGTAAGCCAGGTACATGGTTTGGAATCATACTTCCCGAAGTCCTCCAGGGCCTTGATGGCCACATCCCTTGCAATGTCGTTTATTTCTCTGCCTTCCGTTGGAACTCCTACTTTTACTGCAACTTTAAAGAGCTTTTTCTTATCCGTAATCTTGTAATCCGGCGCATGACCTTCAGCCGTATGCTTGAGTGTATAGGCGATTTCCCGTCCGTGATCGGAATGTGCTGAGGCACCTCCTGCTATATACCTTACAAGATTTCTTGCAACGATTGTATAAACATTTGCGCCGCAAATTCCCTTATCCTGACCCGGTTTTGTCGGGATGATCCTGCAGGGCCCCTGGATACATATCTTGCAGCACACACCAGTCAAGCCGAATTTACATTGCGGCTGCTGTGCTTTGTACCTGTCCCAGGCAGTTTGTATGTTTAATGCGGCGGCGGCTTCCAACATTTCCTGCGCTGCCGGATCGGCCGTTCTGCAAGTCTTGCAGTCTGCTTCCTGTGTAGACATCATTTTCCCCCCCATTTATATGTTTTTGACCCTATAACTTATTCACGCAAGTATTTTTACACGATGATTTATTCGTTAAGTATTTTACGAAGTATCGTCTCAATTTCAATACTGTCTATCGATAAACTGCTGTTTGCACAACCCATTCCCATTGATTTCTCAGCGATTCCGTCATCAAAATGGATCATGCCCAGGAGTTCCTGCTCACTAAAGTTGTTCCTGATGAATTCCTCTTCCTTTTCATTTCTGATCTTATTCGCAATAAACTGAACAGACTTCACTAATACTTCCTTCGCTAATTTTTCTACGATCCTGGCAGTCTGGACACTTGATCTTCCGGGTTCCGTGACAATAAGCATCCGATCCACGCCCTGCGCGGTTCCGCGGGTAAGGTGTTCAATTCCCGCTCCCATGTCCAGTATTACAACATCCTTCGTATCCAGAAGCAGTGAATTGACCACCGCTCTCAAAAAATTGTTTTCCCGGCAGTAACAGGCAGAGCCCCCCTGCTTGATGCCACCCATCCTGAGAAATTTGATTCCGTTTATATGAACACTAAATTGGTCGGCTATTTCATTTACCAGTGGGTTTAGTTCATAAAAAGCGCCATCACCGGCTATATCTCCGATGAGCTCCTGCATTTCAATAATTGGCTTGATAAGTCCCAATTCCTCTTCCGCTATGCCAAGACTCAACCCGAGGCTGCTATCCGGGTCCGCATCTACCGCGTATACGTTGTAGCCTTCCCGCACGAATAATTTTGCCAGGTTTGCTGAAATGGTTGTCTTTCCTACACCGCCCTTGCCCGATACGGCAATTTTCATTGATATCACCCGCTCCTTATCACGCATCGGTTCAAAGAAAATTTTTGGCTGCAGAAAAATTTTCTTACCGATGCTGCGTTTCAACGAGGTGTGGGACATCTTTTGCCTCGTTATCTACCAAGTTTATCCCAAATCAAGCTTTAAGTATTACATCGCACTCATTTTTCAGCCTGATCAATTCATATACTCCAAAACTTCCTGCAATGACAATATCCTCAGCCGGCAGGAAATTCTCAATGGAAGAATCGAACAAAATCGTTCCCGAAGGCAGAATATCCTCTTCGCCTTCCCATAATACAAAAGTAACCGGTATCATCGGCAAAACACGGATCGTTATGCTTGCATGTCCGTATTTCTCTTTTAGCCCGTTCATTTCCTTAGAAACCTCGTATAGATTTCCAACACAATTCCCAAAGGTTTTAATAAAAGGAGCAATTGCTCTTTTATAGAAAGTCGGATAATAAATTGCCGCGCCATTTTTTAAGTCCCGGAAGGAGATCAGATTTCCCGATAACGGCTTATTGCCTGAATGAATAAGATAATGCAGCAATAGCACTTTTACAATTACCGGTACTTCTTCCTCTGAATCCACTTTCGAGACAGCACCTGTTATTGCGTTGATTTGATAAGCTCTGTCCAGGTATGCGACGCAGTAGGTAGTCAAGTCTTTATTAAAGGAAACAGCTGCATTGAGGCATACTTCCACAGCATCCCTTCCTGCGAGTTCTTCGCAAGCCGCTTTTAATGCATCTGCATAACCTTTCATCAGGTTGGTTTCCTTGTCCATGGGCGTTCTCCCTTGACCTATAAGCCTTTAAGCCATAAATACGATTATCTTAACGATTATCTTAATTGTATAATAACATCTGTGCTGCCTCTTGTAATAAATTCATATTTTTATAAATACATTATTGAATTACTCTAAATTGTGGTTAAAAATGATAAAAGTATTGTTATCAAATAAATGTTATCCTATAATGAACTCAAATGGTTTTAAAAACAATTGTAAAACAGGAATTGTTTAAGGAGGATTCTCAAGTGATCATTATTGGCGAAAAAATAAATAGTAGTCTGAAGGCGATCAGACCAGCCATGGAAAATTATGATGCCGCCGCAATACAGGATCTGGCTAAAAGGCAATATGATGCGGGTGCAACGTTTATCGATATCAACGCAGGCATGTTTATCAACGATGAACCGGATAGAGTGGAATGGCTTGTCAATACTGTGCAGGCGGTAGTGGATGCACCTCTTGCCATTGATTCGCCAAGGCCTGAGGCAATTGAGAGAGGTTTGAAAGCAAATAAGAATGGAAAACCGATCATCAATTCCATCACGGCTGAGAAGGAAAGATTCAACGCCATCATGCCTTTGATCACAAAATATGATACCGGAATCATCGCATTGTGCATGGATGACACTGGAATGCCTGAGACTACGGACGACAGAGTTGCCATCGCCGAAAGACTGATTGAAGACATGACAAGAGAAGGCGTCAAGCTGGAAGATATCTATATTGACCCTATGGTAAGGCCGATCGGTACAGGCTCCCATTACGGCACAGTTGCCATCGAAACGATCCGCAAGGTAAAGCAGGAATTCCCCGAGGCACATATCGCATGCGGTCTGAGCAACATTTCCTTTGGAATCCCTGCCAGAAAACTGATCAACCAGACATTTCTCATTATCGCCATGTCTGCCGGAATGGATGGAGCAATCATGGATCCGCTGGACAACAAGCTGATGTCCTTCATCTATTCTACAGAGGCCATTATGGGACTGGATGACTATTGTATGAATTACTTGACCAGATTCAGGGAAGGTCTATTGGAAATATAAATACATGGATTAACGTAGGCAGAAATCATTTGATCAAATAAAATCTCACTGCCTGGAACCCTACAAGCAAGCAAAGAGTATTGATTTTACTTCATTTAAAATCTCATTTGATGCTTTTTCAATAAACTCTGCATTACGTGAAAGGAAATCCACCGATTTAACCTGCTCAACCATTATGAATCCCGCTATAGCCATACAACCTTCAAGGCTGATATGAAGCGGGTAATTTCTCCTGGTAGAAGTGATGGGACATACAAGTGAAAGACCTGCTTGGTGGTTAAAAAAATCATTACTTATTACTAATGCTGGCCTTCTTTCCTTTTGCTCATGTCCGGAGTGGGGAGTAAAATCCAACCATATGATATCTCCCTGGTTTGGTATATAACTCATACCTTACCATTCCTCCTTTCCGGAAGGAGCACCCCAATCCTCTTCTACCGGGTCTCTGTCAATTTTGTAATGAGAGAAAAGTTCTTGTATTTCATACTTTTTTATTGGTTTTTCTGTATGTCGTATAATGATTTTATCATACTCCGCTATGATCTCCACTTCTTCCCCTTCTTCAAAAGATGCGAGTGAAAGAAACTGTTTTGGAATTCTGATTCCCTGGCTGTTTCCCCATTTTTGTAATTTAGTCAACAACAAAGCCACCTCCTGCGTATATACATAGTATATACAATTAATAAATAAATAAATATCAATCAGGCATTGATAAGATTTTGAAGTTTCAGTATATCTGCTTCACAGGTCTGTTTCAGGCTCTGGTTATAAATAACGCTGGCTGGATGGTATAGGGGGAATAGAAGAAATTCTTTTTCTCCTATTTTATTTCACAATTTCTCTCCATGACTGTCACCGATTAATAATGCTTGTATGCCCCCACAGAACAAGTCTGTGATTCGGTACTTAAGAGGTGCACTGGGAAAGTTTAATCATTCTCCTCCTAATTCTTTATACAGAAGAACAAATAAAACCCCAAACACGCTGGACCAACTGAAATTTTTCTGTCCAATTCCACGATTTTTTTTAGTATCATAATACTCCCAGAATCCTTCTTTTTCTATCCATGACAGAATATGTTTGCAATAATCAAGGGCAAGATAACCGGATCCATAGTTTGCCAGTCCTTTCACTGCAAAATATGCAGTGTTAAGCCAACAAGGACCCCGCCAAAACAGTCTTTCATCAAAGCTTTTGTTGTTGTAGGCGATTGTCGGCATGCCATCATAAAAAAATTCCGGACTTGCAGCGATTTTTTCCATTCTTTTAGCCTTATCATAGTCTGCACAATTTGCGAATAAAGGAATAAATGACATTGGAGATAACTGTCCTGTGAATTCTCCGCTCTTTTTGTTAAAATCACAGAAAGCACCAAGTTCATCAGAAAATAATAATTTATTTATGTTTTGTTTCAACTGTTCAGCTTTTCCCAAATACTCTTTCTCATCCGCTGCCCTGCCGATCTTTTTAGCAATATAAGCCATACTTTGATATGCCGAATACATAAACCCATTCGCATCAACCGCCCAAATACCGTCTATGTCAAAAGGCTTATCAAAGCGTGGAGAATCATCCATACCGCTTTCATACGGATGAACCTTGTAGGAAAAAAGTGTTCCGTCAAATCGTTCTCTTTCCCACCACTTCATATTTGCATCAAGTTTTGAAAATGAATATGCAAGAAATTCATCACCAAGTGGCAAAATTTCGTCCGCAGTTTTAAATGCCCACGGCCAAACCGGTGGTTTTGAGAAATCTGCAACACGACTTCCGTCAACGCGTGCACAATCAATGAACATTCCATCGCCAAACTGTAGTGCAAACATTGTTTCCGCCTGATCTTTTGCAAGTTCTCTATCATTATGGAGAGCAGCTCCAATCATATGAAATGCCCCATCCCAATTCCAAAATCCATAATAGTGCGGAATTGAAGGAACAATGACTCTGCGTGTTGTAAAAAGCTCCCGGTTTGTGGCGCCAAGCTTTTCATCTTCAACATAGATATTGTCGTATAGCACTTTTTTTGCTTCTTCAATCATTTTTTGAATTTGCATTTGCTTAGCTCCTAAATTCATTATTTTCTATTTTTTGATTCAGACCACCATTTTATCTTCTGCGATAACTTCCCGATCTGCCAGAGTAAAGACTCATTACCTCAATTTAAAGCCTAATGTATAAACCTGTTTCGTCAATATATTAACCTCTGCGGTGTTTCCTTCCCCGATCGATTTCAACTGCTCTTCATTGAGATTCAGCCTGCTGATTTCCTTACATTTTACGATGTTTTCATTTATAGTAACCCTAACATTCTGCGCTTCATCCGACAGGTTAACCAGCCTGACTATCAATTGCTCTCCCTGGTCTTCACGTTTGACTGCCGTTATAAAAACATTTTTCCCGTCGAGCTTGATGAATTCCACCTTACCATTGAACCGGGGCGCCGGCTTTTTATAGCCTGGCAGAAATGCTTCATCGGGACTTTTCCTGAAAAAGACCTTCGGAGGATTTGTGAAATCAAGTACCGCCGGATAAGCATCCTTCCAATCGCCGGCATAAGGAACGATCGATATTTCATGGCTGACCTTCGTCTTAAGGTATGAAAGTTCAGTTTCGCGGTCGACGACCTGATCGGACGTAATGCTTTCAAAATCGGCAGCCCTCAGAATCGTCAAGGCCAGTGTCCTTAGTTCATCATTGACCGCTTCGTATTCGAAAATGCCCTTTGCTGCAATCGCCAGTCCATAACCGTCGCTCTGGATTGTACAAAAATCCTGCATCGGGTGATATTCGCAATTCGGATCCTTTTCGAAGTCAAATCCTTCCGGGATACCCAGCCTTCGTTCTACAACATCGAACGGCTGACCGCTGAGAGAAGTATCGGCGCCGGTGATTCCCGACGGGAACAGTACTCTCGCCTGATGATATTTAGACCTGTTTTCCAGTTCAATATCCGCATCTATTCTTTCTACTCCTTTAAGCAGCCTGATTTTGATTTTTACATCGAACAGGGCGGTTTCATCGCTTCTTGATTTTTTATCATAGCTTAAGTCCACAGGTATATCCAGACTGTACCTGATCTCGTATTCCTGAAGCAGATCCGTATCATATATCCGTTTTATTTCAGCCTTCACATTTGCATTTGTTATGATTTTATTGTTCAGAGGCCGCCTGTGATTGTAAAAATCTCCGCATTCCCCACTGTCTGCGATTTGCAGGAGCTGCTTGTATTCTTTTCCCGTTCTCCTGTCATAGAGATTAATACAGCCGTTTTCAGTGATTTCAACTCTGAAAAACTTATTTTCCATGATCCCGAATTTATAGTTATCGACCTTTCTTTGAACCGCCGCTCCGGTTTTAGCCGCAACTTTGAATCTTCTTAAGGACAAGCCGCTGAAATCGCCTGTATCGATAACAGCAAGATAACGGTTTGACATGATAACGCTCGGATGTCCGTACTGTGCATTATACCTGATATCCTTAAGGTTTTCGGCTGATAATATGTTAAATGGTATTCTATTTTCATTTTCATCCAATAAATCGAATTCTTCAATATCAAGTGCCTTCGGAATATCAAATACACAGCAGATTGCACCGACGCGCCCGGATGAATTGGTATTGAAAGCATACAATGAGCGGTCTTCCGCATCAAGGCTTGCCATATACGCGAGCGAGTCGTCCACAAGCTGCTCCCCGATCGATATCGCACTGTCATATCTAGCCATAACCTGCCTGTAAACCGAATCTACAGAACAGCAGCCAAGGCTGTCATGGGCATGATTCTCCAGTATCAGCTTCCATGCGCGCTGCAGCGCCCATAGATGGTAATCTGAGCCGTATAGCCATGCAATTGAGCTTATAGGCTCCGCCCATTTTTCCATGAGTCTCTCCGCCTTATAATGCAGTCTTTTCTGATCGGCCCTGATCGAATGTATGCATACCAGTACTTGTTCGTCCGGGTGCATCAGCTCCCCTGTGCAGGTTTGCATAGCCAGGCCTTCCCTTGCGTATTCTTCTTTCACTTCCTGCGCGTAATCTTCAAGCGTTGTTTGAGTGATATCAAGCTCATCATACATTTCATTGATCCGATCAATCACTTCCAGTATATCTTCCTGTGCCCACGAGTGATCAATCCCGTTCAGCCAGAACTGAACCCCTATTTGAGAGTAAGGATCTTTTAAAGCTTTAATCTTGTCAATCCTGGTTTTCAAACCATCTCTTTCAAATACCTGCCCGTCAATGCTTTCTGCAAAGTCCTCCATCTGCCATGGAAGTGCGGTAGCTTCGCCATAACCGAGGGGACTGCGGTGCATGATGACGTAATCGCCGCTTGGCGACGCCCACTTGAAAACGCCGTTTGCCTTATTTTCCATGCCACGCCACGCAAGCGCTTCGTTTATTCCAAACCCCTTCAAAATCTGCGGCGTCTGAGATGCATGGCCGAACTCGTCAACCATATAGGAAAACTTCATAGCTTTGCCGTATTTATTCGTTTCCATAAGGCCGTAAAAAAGATTTCTGACCATTGCTTCGCCGGTGACCAGTGTCTCCAGCGGTTGAGTATACCACGGACCTACCTTGAGGCGGTTTTCCTTCATTAACTGTCTGATTGCCTCCTCCTTTTCAGGCCTTGCTTCAAGATAATCCTTTATAATTATGTACTGGCCATCTGTAACAAATATGTAGGATTTCTTTTCCTGCATAATTTTAATAACCCTGTCCATCAATTTTACCAACCGGACGCGGTATTTTTCGAAAGACAGATACCATTCTCTGTCCCAGTGTGTATTTGATATGACATGTACTTTTATATTTGATCTGTCCATTTATTTACAAACTCCCGAGTTTTTATTTTTCCGTCCGGACATTCGTCCATTTTTCCAGAGGCTTTACTGTTTTTTGCTACTGCACTGATCCAGTCCGAAATTCCTATTAAAAGAACGGCTATTGAAACAGTATAAATACTGTTTCAATAGTCGTCATCAATTCAGTTAAGCAGTCCATCTGCTGCAAAAACGGTTATTTACCCATCCTCGCCAGATTCTCCTTATAAGTGGTATTCCATGCATCCTCAACCTTTGCCATTCCCAATGCATCAAGCTGGGATATAAAGCTGGCGTATGCATTATCAACATCGCCGGCGAATATCATTTTAACACTTGATTGTTTTAACAAATCCTTTGATTTTTGAAGAATGATGCCTAAATCACTCGAAGGATCCGGATCCTGGATATCCATCTCTGGTTTAAACTCAACCAGCGGTCCAAATACTTTATTGAAATCAGCCATCTTTGTGTCGGTTTTATCCCACCACACTACATTCCACAGTTCCTCATTACATGCAAACCAGTATTCGCCAAGTCCGTTTTTGGAAGCAACTCCTCCCCAATCGGCATTCTTTGCTTTAGTATATTCGGGAAGATTTGTCGGTTTTCCATCAACCATATGCCACATCGGTCCTTTTACTACATCTCCGCTAAAAGTATCTCCCTCTATACCCCAGGATACGTCCTTATGACCTTCCTCGGAAGCCATATATTCAAGGAACTTAATACACCTTTCAGGGTCCTTTGCATTTTTAGTGATGACTGTAGCAAGCCACCCTGTGCCTGTTCTGGTTTGATGATATGCGGTAAAAGGCTGTAAAATTTCAAATTTGGTATTTTCATTGTCGCCCGGAGTCTTTTCACCTTCACCTATCACCCATGAATAACTAATAACGTCGCCTTTTTCAATCTTCGATTTCGCTATATCTTTCGAATCAATAAACGGATCCTTTGTCAGCAATCCCTTTTTATACAAATTGTTTAGGAACTTCACAGCTGTTAAGAATTTAGGATCTCTTACCGCCCACTGAATCTTACCATCAATAAGCTGGCGGGTTCCGTTCAAACCAAACTGTACTCCAAAACCGTTGAGATCTGCGGCGAAGTTGTCTGACAAAACTTGACCGTCGGCAAGGAAAAAGGCGATCTTATCAGGGTGCTTTGCCTTTATCTGCGCCAATGCATCAGCGAATTTCTCCGGAGTGCTCACATCAGGTCTGCCGATTTCTTCATAATAATCGCTTCTTATTGAGAAAGTTGGCTGATTGGTCCCGATCAAAGCGTTATTTTCCTTTGCCGCCTGCTGCCACTTCTTTCCTTCAACCCATGTAGTGAATTGATAGGTTTTACCGTCCTTTGACTTATAGTTGTTTAGAATTTCTTCGTCAAGGATTGTTTTCATATTAGGGCAGTATTTATCAATCAATTCATCAAATGACCATAATTTCCCGGAATTGATCATGATTTGCAGTGAAGCGCTGTTTTTATCGAGTGTAATCAAATCAGGCAGTGAATCCCCTGCAATCATCATGTTCAATTTTTGATTGTCATCCGCAACAGGCTTTGAAAGTAAAACATTTACACCTGTTTTATCCGTTACACGTTGAGCTGTAGGATCATTCCAGTTCAGGCTGAACCATGAGAAATTTACAAGATATGAAATGTCCACAGGGGAAGTATCCTGTCTCCATTCCAGACCGTCGGTACCGGTCGATGAAGCTGCCGCTGCCGTAGCGGTCGTACTTGCAACTGCCGTACTTGCGGATGCCGTACCGGTCGACTGGGTTTGTGCTGGATTGCTGCCGCAGCCTGCCACAAGACTTACTAGTAAAACGAGGCAAATAAAGAATGACACAGAATTAATCCGAGTTTTCACAAAAAATCCTCCTTTAAATTAGTCAAATAATTGCCGCCTTTACGTAAAACAAAACAAGTCAAAATCCTGATAAGACACATGAAATCAATTTTCTATAGATAAAGCTCAAAATTCATTTAATTTCACACAAAAATATGATATATTTAAACATGTCTTTTTACTTTTGGTATACCGATTTTTCACAAAATATAGGTATACTCTTTTTTTTGATTTTCAACCTAAAGGATATTTCTTATCTTTATTTTATGTATCAGGCTTATATAAAACACATTAAACCCATCGTTGTGAATCTGCAAATCACCTCCCATATACGGATTAGACGGATCATATGTGTTTATCTTCCGGATTATCCCTTTACAGACCCAATCATCATTCCTTTGACAAAATATTTCTGTGCAAAAGGGTAAACAATTGTAATAGGAGCCACTGCAACAATAAAGGTTGCATATCGTATTGCTTCTATCGTGACAGAACTCTTGCTGTAATTCGTTACCACCTTTTGTAACGATTGCTGAGCCTCCGCCAGTGACATGATCCTCATCAGCACGGCCGGCAGTGTCATTAATTTCTCATTTGTTATGAAAAAGGCAGGATGGAAGAAGTCATTCCAGTGCCATACCCCAACAAAAAGAGCAATCGTTGCAATAACGGGGGTTGACATAGGCAAAATGATTTTGAAAACTACTGTAAGATCATTGGCACCGTCTATTCTGGCTGATTCCTCCAACGCTTCCGGCAATTCCTTGAAGAAGGACATAAACAGGAGCATATAGAAGAACTGGTATATGTTTGGAAGTATGTATACCCAGAAGGTATTTATGAGGTGAATATTTGTATATAACAAATAAGACGGAATAATTCCTCCTGAAAAGTACAGTGTTACTAATCCAAATACTATATAAAACTTCCTGAACAACAGATTCTTTTTGGTCAGCGCATATGACGCCATAGTCAGGCATACCACCGCAATGAGAGTCCCGACAACCGTTCTTAGTATTGTCATACCAAATGCGAGGTATATGGAATTTTCCCGGAACACTATTTTATAGTTATCAAGCGTAAACTTCCTGGGGAAAAAATATATTGCAGCTTTTGCAGCATCCGCGCCTTCGTTTAACGAGTATATCAGGCAGTAGTATAACGGATAGACTGTAATGATAAAGACGATAACCGAAATAATGGCGGAGAATAAATTAATAGCAATATCTTCACGGGTTTTTCTTAAACTTGACAATTGTATAACCTCCTGTTTAAAAGATACCTTTCCCTGTAATTTTTTCTGATATTTTATTTGCAGAAAAAAGCATTATCAAAGACACCAGCGATAAAACCAGACTTGCACTGGATGCAAACGAAAATCTCATTTGATTCAGGCCTGCCTGTATAATAAAGTACTGCACTACATAGGATGTGGAATGATTGAATGCATTACCCAGCAGGAAGGACTGATTGAAGTTTGATCCAACCGGACCGCCTCCAAGTAAATTGCCGATATTCAGTATGAACAATACACTTACAGTCGGAAGGATGGATGGCAACGTAATACTGATAATTTTACGGACCCTGCTTGCGCCATCAATTGTAGCAGCTTCATATAGTTCCGGACTAATTCCTACTATTACAGCGAGATAGATTATTGCATTCCAACCTGTCTCCTGCCAGCAATCTATAACCATGCCTATCCACCAGAACCATTTGGGTTCTGCAAGAAATTCAATAGACTGGCCGATAATGTGAGTTTTCACCAATAAGTTATTTATCAGTCCATTCGGGTCAAGGAAAATGATCCATAATGTCGCAACTACTACATAGGACAGGAAATGAGGCAGATAGCTACTCGTCTGGGTTAACTTTTTTAATCTCAGGAACGGCAACTCATTCAATATCAGTGCAAAAATGATTGGAGCTGTAAACGTAAACACAAACTTTATTAGGCTCATACCTATCGTATTTTTTACAGACAAAAAGAAAACCGGATCCGTAAAAAGCTCTCCGAAGTATTTTAACCCTGCCCACGAGTGCCCGAAGAAACCGTCCGTTAAAGAATAGTCCAAGAAAGAGTTTATGAGACCGGCCATAGGCACATATGAAAATATAAAGAAAAAAAAGACTGAAGGAATTACCATTAATTGAAGAGGTAACTGGTCTAAAAAAATTTTGATTATTCCATTTTTTTTAGTTACATTTTTAGTTGACATTTTTAGAATTTCCTTTTTAAATTGTTTATAAACTTATTATGATATAATTATAGTAGAATATATCTGAATTTTGAGTAGATAATTATCAGGTTTAGTGTACGATTTTCACAATAAATTGATTTGAAATCAAATTAAAGATTGGTGAGCTTGCATATGAAAATGTTTCATACTAAATATATCCATAAAATAAACATCAGCTATAAGTCCAAATTAATTATTTCTTATCTTGTCCTTGCCTCCATTCCTTTTACATTCGGCTGCATTTTTTTATATATCAGTCTTATTAATTCGATAAGTACTAATTTTAACCAAATCACCAACCGGAATATCGACCAGGAGCTTGTCAGTATCAATAGCAAACTCAATGATATTGAAAAAACAGGGTATTTACTGTTGACTAACTCTACTATAAATAAATTTTTGAAGGTGAATTATTATAGTGATATTCAACTTGTAGAAACGATAAACAATGATGTTATGCCAATGATTTCCTGGATTTCTTCGACGAATAAGGAGTTCAGCAATTTCAGATTTTTTACCGATAATAAATCCATCCCTGAAAACCAGTTCTTCAACCAAAGCAGGCCTTACGAGCAGGAAAACTGGTTCGTAAATATGGAAAGACAACTCACGACTCATACCAACTACTGGGAACCAAGCCATATATCAAGAACCTACACTTATTTTAAAAGCGATGGCCGTATAGCGTATTCACTCTTTTACCCATCAATTATAAACTATTATAATCAAAAAGCTTATCTTGAAATCAATGTCGATGCTGAAACTCTATTCGGGGATACCGTCAAGCGCTCCCCTCTGACAAACAGTTACTTTATAATTGTTGACGGCACAGGAAATTACATATCCGGAAAAAATAGCAGCATAAACGAGTTGCTTAAAAAAAATGAGGTTTTTATATCTTCTCTTAAAGAGAACAAAAGCAGCTTTTCACTTAAGTTGAACAAGTCCGGTTATTATATCAATATGCGAAAAATGGAAAGGCTGGATTCGTTTATTGTAGGCATTGTTCCCGTAACAGTAATCACGGAGCCGCTAAATCATGAAAAGTATATATTCATTTTTATACTTTTCATTGCAATAATTATTATCTACTTCTTATCGAGTTTTTTAGCAAACCTCCTGCATGCAAGGATAAAAAGAATGCTGGAGGCTGTAAAAAAAATACAGCTGGGAAATTTCAATATCAACATTCCGGTTTACGGCACGGATGAAATAGACGAACTGGCAAAGGATATAAACATAATGGCGAATAAAATAAACGATTTGATAAACAAAGTGTATAAATCGGAGATAGCTCAGAAGGAGACGGCGATATATGCGCTGCAGGCGCAAATCAATCCGCATTTTCTTTTCAACACGCTTGAAACTTTTAAAATGATGGCCGAGATAAACGGTCAGGAAGATTTATCGGAAGGTATCACTTCCCTTGGCAACCTGATGCGTTATAATATTTCAATAGGAAAGAAATTTGTCGCCATTGAAAAGGAACTGGAAATAATTCAGGACTACATACAGATACAAAACCTTTTATTAAATAACAGGATAAAGTTTGAATACTATATTCCTGAAGAATTGATGAAATGCAAAATGCCGATTCTGGTAATGCAGCCTCTTGTAGAAAACAGCATTCTACACGGTTTCATGGATAAACCCGGAATAGTGCATATTAAAATTTGCATAATAAAGAACGAAGATGATATAGTTATCACAGTCAGTGACAATGGTGCCGGAATAACGCCGGACAGACTGTCTCAAATAGAGGATGAACTAAAAGGAATTAAGAATGAAGAAAACTTTTCAAGCAGGGAAAAAAGTATCGGCCTTGTAAATGTAAATAACAGGCTTCTATTGAATTTCGGAGAAAAATACGGATTAACTGTAGGTAATGCACAAGGAGGCGGGTTTAAAGCAACTATCAGATTACCTTCTTTAGTGTGCAGATAAGTTATAATCAAACCAGTCGGCATAAGGAGAGAGTCATATGTATAAAATTTTGCTGGTTGAAGACGAGACCATTATCCGTAATGGATTGAAATATATTATCAGCCGGATGGATCTTGACATTGGAGACATATATGAGGCGAGCAACGGTAAGGAAGCCATTGAATTATACAAAAAATTTCTGCCGCAAATTATCATTACAGATATAAAAATGCCCGAAATGGATGGCTTGGAGTTCATCGGGAGGATAAAAAAGCTTGGAGTGGACCCCAAATTTATTATACTCAGCGGCTACAACGAATTTTCATATGCTCAGAAGGCAATTACGTACAAAGTAGCAGAGTATCTTCTAAAACCAATCAAAAAGAATATCTTGTATAATGTCCTTAAAAAGCTTATTCTTCAGTACGAGGACGAGAAGGCAAGCACCCTTAGAAATATCAGCAACCTCCACAAAACACTGCTTTGTGATGTACTCCAGGGTCACTATAAACCTGATGAGATATCAAAAGTATTGAATGAGGCGGGAATAACTTTTGCTGAGAGCAGTTTTTTAGTATTATCCTTTTACATGATTCCTGATGATGATTTTTCTGTTACAGACGGTATGCAATATTTGATAAAAAACTGCATAAGCCATTTTTTTGATTTCTGCTTCTATAGCCGGACAAAATATATGTACAATACTCTGTTGTTTAATTTAAGCAAAAATGATACGGAAAAATATGATGAGCTTATAAAGGCTTTAAAGGACACGCTGCAAAAAATCCATAAAGAAAAGAATGTGGTAATGCAAATCGGCATAAGTGAAGCCGGCACCGGACTGGAAACCCTGCCTGAATTATTTAGACAGTCTGAAGCCGCTTTAGACTTTAAAGGCTTGTATTATATCCCTGATGTCTATGTTTATTCCAGGATTAAAAGGCCGAAATCAAACAATTCACTGCCAATAGTATATTTTGAGCAGATATATTCCGCTATTTCCAAAACGAATAGAAATGATATCGTACTGACCGTTCATAAACTTTTTGATTATTTACTGGGAATTAGCAATGTAACGCCCGATTTAATCATATATGCAGTAAAGAGCATGGAGAATTTCATTGTAACAGCAGATGAAAATCTATATGCCTATTATGCAAATCTAACCGAAACAGAAAATTCCGTAGAGTTTTTATACAGGACCTCAGCCACTATAAAAGATTTCATATCGGGCATCAATAAGAAATTATTCCTGCTAAGTGCTCATATTTCATCCTCAGATAATATTAAGGCATACAACCCTATCGGGTATGCGGTCGAATATATACGGAAAAATTACAATAAGGATTTGAATCTGGCTATTATCTCCAATATGGTTTCAATGAATTCAAACTACTTCAGCTCATTGTTTAAGAAAAAAACAGGCTTAAGCTTCGTAAATTTTCTTCAAACCGTGAGGGTGGAAAAGTCAAAAGCTTTGCTTATGGAACCCGGCCCGAAGATTTATGAAATTGCCGAAAAAGTAGGTTATAATGATGAAAAATATTACTGCAAGGTTTTTAAGGCAATTACAGGTGTGTCACCAAATGATTACAGGCAGCAGGAAAAAGGTGATGTATTCTGTCCCTCGATCTGTAACAACCCTTAATACTGCTATCATATGGTTTTCAAAGAACTCACACCTAAACCTTTGGCTGCCTCAATACCATGATCCTCTTGATTATCCTGATTTACTGAATTCTACTTACGATGTGAAATAGGAATTTGTGAACAGCCTGATGAAAGAACATGCAGAAGATTTTGAGGGAAAAGATATTTTTGAAAGGTTGAAACTGCAGTCAAAGGCAGGTGTTGAACACAGACGAAGATTTCGAAATAGGAAAAATGACTGACAATCTTAACAATGCTGTGGATTTCATGAAGTACGGTTTGGGCAAATGAGTGGAAATCATTATAATTCCGTCATCAGAAGCCTGCGCTTTAGAAATATTGATTGTCTGCGATAAAATTTTGAAGTTTAAGCATATCCACCTCATATACCTGTTTCAGGCTCTGGTTATAAATAACGCTGGCTGGATGGTATAGGGGGAATAGAAGAAATTCTTTTTCTCCTATTTTATTGCGTAAAATCTCTCCATGCCTGTCACCGATGTTCAGTGAAAATTCCCCTGTGACAGCACGCAGCGGCACATTGCCAAGCGTGACAATGCAGGTGGGGCAAATCATCTCTATTTCTTTTATCAAATATGCTCTGCTGGACAGGATTTCTTCCCTGGTAGCCGGCCTGTTGGATAGCCTGCCTGTTTTAGGGTTTGCTTTGGAGAGTCTGTATTTTATTGCGTTCGTAATATAGATTACTTCTCTATCAATACCGGCAAGGCTGAGAAATTCATCAAGATATTTGCCTGCTGCACCTGAAAACGGACGGGATAGCTTGACCTCTTCCTTGCCGGGTGCTTCGCCAACCAGCAGCAATTTCGGCTCTGGACTGCCGCATCCGAAAACGAATTCATTGCCTGTAAACCTGCATGCATACTCGCTGTAGAGTGTTGTCAGCTGCTCCTGTCGTGTCATGTCATATCTCCCCCGGAAGTTCTACTATAGATAATGCAAAAAAGATTTATAGTGTCAGCTTTTTTACACTTATCTTACATATGGCTCTCTGTCGTAAGAATTTCATTCTCCTGTGCAAATCATTTTTGCAGCATATTTAGTTTTTGCCTTACACTTTTTATATCTTCAAACAACAGCACTTTTTTAGAGGGATCTCTTAATACTGCCGACGGGTGAAAGGTAGGCATGATCCAATAGCCCTTTCGTTCTATCCACTTTCCTCTGATCTGTGTTATTTTCGAATTCTTGTCAACAATATATTTCATTGCGGTGGCGCCAAGGCAGACAATGATTCGAGGCCTGATCAATGCAACCTGGTTGCGCAGCAACGGCAGGCAGTTTTCAGCCTCCTCGTCTGTGGGTATCCTGTTGGAAGGCGGACGGCATTTTACGATATTGCAGATATAATAT
>WSSedL1CaDRAFT_10000342_pt1 | contig 32629 bp, 31 predicted proteins | sample WetSurSL1Cattail_FD_9464 | JGI IMG/M metagenome (IMG submission 9464)
TAAAACACCGAGATATTGGCCTGTGGGTGCCAGCGGGTTCTGGACTCCAATTTGCCACGGCTGGCCGTCCGGTCGTTTTCCGACTGCCATAATGTTGCCGCCAAGATTGATCATGGCGCTCCGGATTCCATTCTTCAATAAAATCCGTTTCACCTCGTCTGCCGCAAATCCCTTGGCAATTCCGCCAAGGTCAAGTGACTGGCCCAGCTTTTTGAGCGAAACGCCCAATGACCTTTCATTCAGCCCGATGTCCTGATAGTTTACCAGACTGAGCGCGGATTGAATTTCTGAATCGGAAGGTACAAAATTCCCCTTTTTATTGATTCCCCAAAGTTCAACCAGCGGACGTATGGTCACATCAAACATACCGCTTGACAGTGCGCCAAATGTAACAGCTTTGCGGATTAACCGGAAGGTATCCCTGTGCATTTTCTGGAATCCCCGGCCTGCATTTGCGCGTAACTTTGAAAGGTCGCTTTCCGGATTAAATGCAGACATCCGGTCTTCAATCTCAGACACCCTTTCGACTGCCTCTTCAAGAATATGCTCTTTTCTGCTGTCAAATATTTTTATCGAATTAATTGTTCCGAGAGCGAAAAAAGTTTTATTGATTGCGCTGCCCGAATTTGATTTTTTGATAAACATCTCGTTCCTCTGACTGAATTCTGCTTTATTTTTTGTATCGCTATAGCCTTAAAATCGATTTTACTCAATGGGATGCTTCGCTTTATGCTAATACGATAATAACAGGGTTTTGTGAAGAGGCAGTGAAATAAAAACGAAGATGTCATGTTCTTAAGCTTAATATAATATGAACGTGGGAAAGAAACAGAGCAAAAAATGAGCAAAGCAAAAGCCCGCGTGAAAAGCGGGCTTTTGCTTTGCTCTATCTCAGATTGATTATCGTATTAGTCGTTATGACGCTTGTAGGCAGGTTTTCCGCCGTGCTGAGCGTAGCTGCGCTGACGGTGCGGTGCGGAACTGCTGTATTTTCTATCTTTAAGACTGCGTTCACAGGCTTCCTGCCTTGTTTTGCTTGCGATGGTAAAATGTACGGTACGCTGTTTGATTTTTGTATTCGCCATTTTACGGATGACGAGGTTTGCGTTTTCCGGTGACATTTCAATATTAACATAGTCTTTGAAAATATAAATTTTTCCAATTGCCTTTGGGGGCAATCCAGTTGCTTCCACAATTGCGCCCAATATATAATTTGCGTCAACTTTATCATCTGATCCAATATCTATATTAAGCCATGTCCTGCCGATACTGAGGATGGCTGTATCAATTTTGCGTATGTTTTTTACCGCGGCAAGTTTTTTGTTCTTGCTGTCTATCCTCGCACAAAGCACGGCAGCAATATCTTTTGCCTGATAACCGTCTTTTTCCAGTTCTTCAACAAACGACATCCATTGAGAACCGGTATTCTCATCGATCGACTGTTTGATATTCCCTGCGAATTTCTTTAGATGCCGCGCGTGAATATCTTCAAGGCTCGGCACGGCGGCTTCTTCTATTTTAGTGCCCATAAACCGTTCAAGCGTGTGCACTTTTGTCAGTTGGGTGCGGTTTGCCGCAAGGGTATAAGATGTGCCCGCTTTACCGGCGCGCCCGGTACGACCGATACGGTGAATATAATATTCGTTCTCCTGGGGAACGTCATAGTTAAAAACGGCTTCCACATCATCAACGTCAATGCCGCGGGCAGCTACGTCGGTAGCAATTAAAATACTGCTGCGCCCGTTTTTAAAGTCCCTCATCACCTGGTCGCGCTGGCTTTGTTTTAAATCTCCGTGCAGACCGATGCTCTGAAATCCACTGTCATTCAGCACGCCGCAGAGTTCATCCACCATCTTTTTTGTATTGCAGAAGATGAGTGCGCGTTTGGGGCGATGATACTCAAGCAAAAGTTTTAAGGCATCATTTTTGTTTGCCTGAGGAACGTTATAGTAAAATTGTGAAATATTGTCAACGGTTTTCTGTCCTTTGTCCACCGCGATCATTTTCGGATTCGTCTGGAACTGCTTGGTAATCGCCATGATGGCGGGGGGCATGGTCGCACTGAACAAAACGGTCTGCCTTTTCTCCGGCGCTTCAGTCAGGATAGTTTGGATATCCTCAAGAAAGCCCATGTTCAGCATTTCGTCCGCTTCGTCTAAAATCACTGTCTTCAGGTTATTTAACAGCAAAGTACCACGGCGCATATGGTCCATGATACGACCCGGTGTGCCGATGATAATCTGCGCGGTGCGCAGCTGACGGATTTGCCCGGTCATAGGCTGCCCGCCGCAAACGGTAGCAATGCTTACCTTTTGCAGATATTTTGAAAATTTGTGCATTTCGTCACTGGTTTGGTTTGCAAGCTCACGGGTAGGGCTTAAAATAAGCACTTGCCCTCTGGCACCGTCGCTTTGCGCAACCATCTGCGCAACCGGCAGGCCGAACGCGGCCGTTTTGCCGGTTCCGGTGCTGGAACGACCAATTAGGTCTAAGCCCTCTAAAAACGAGGGAATGGCCCCGATTTGAATATCGGTTGCCTCGGTGAACCCGATTTCTTCCAGCGCGCGTAAAATTTCAGGTAATAAATTCATTTCGCTAAATAGCATTAATTTTTGTTTCCTCAATCTTTATAAATTTTTATATAATATTATTATATCACATATTTTCATAAAATAGTGGGATGCGGATGGATTCCGAAATTTTTGGCAAATATCCAACTGCTCTGTGAAGGGAAAGAAGCAAGATTTGTTCATTTTGATGTAAGCATATTGAAAATAATTAACGAAACCCATATAATAATCAGAAACGGAGGAATTTGTCATGAAATACATAGACATAGAAAAATGGCCCAGAAAAGCGCATTTTGAATTTTTTCATCAGATGGATTGTCCTCAGACGAATGTTTGTCTGAATATTGACGCCACTCATTTTCTTGAATTTGTCCGGCAAAACCATATTTCATTTTATTATGCAATGATTTTTGCCGCAAATCAGGTTATAAATGAAATGGCCGATTTTCGCTGTCGGATTCGCAAAGACGGGATTGTCCTGCATGATAAAGTTCATCCTTCCTTTACCGATTTGACCAAAGGCAGCGACCTGTTTAAATATGTTACGGTAGATATGAAGGATGATATGATCTCGTTTATCGAATATGCAAAAGAAAAGTCCGAAAGTCAGAAAGAGCTATTTTCCAATGAAGAGGAAGAAAATCGGGATGACTTGGTTTACTTTACCTGCCTGCCGTGGATTTCGTTTACAAGTCTTTCTCATACGGTGTCGCTTGACAGGGATGATTCCATCCCCAGAATTTCATGGGGGAAATATTTCAGTCAGGATGACAAGGTGCTGCTGCCTTTCTCCATTCAGGTAAATCATGCCCTGCTTGACGGAATGCAAATTGGAAAATACACGCAAAAGCTTCAAAGTTATATCGATCAATTATAATCATGCAGAATCCTCTATCGACCCTGAATTGGCTCAACTTCCGAAATGGGAGAAATCAAAAAATATAACTGTTTATGGTGACTCCCATCAGTCCCCAGCAGGTTCCCAGAATGGCACCCGCCAGCACATCGCGGGGATAATGCATTCCCATATACATCCGCGTAATCCCTACAATCAGAGCCGCCAGGTACAGCGCAATTGCAGTCAAAACGCTTACGTGAAAATATCGGATGAAGATAGTTGACATATAAAATGCCTGACTGGTGTGCCCGCTGGGGAATGATTTGCCTCGTGCCCGCGTGCCTACAACGCGCACATCGGTTAGCTTGGTAAACGGCCGTGACCGGTGAATCAGCACCTTCATCAGTTCAACAATCAGCCACATTGATAAGGTGCCAAAAACATACTCATAAGCCAAATGGGGAGTCACAAAGAAATAAAGGGCTAAGGCGATGCCGAGCGTTACGATGCCGTTGCCGATTTCCGTAATTGAGCGCATGGTTCGGTCAAGCCACTGCGGACGCCGCCCGTGCGTGTTAAAGAAGGCAAAAACACCGGCGTCAATACGCTGACCGGTAGACCATATAAGGGAAAGCGCAACAAGGCAAAACAGCAGAATCATGCTGACCAGAAGGGTGCGCCCCTTTAATCTGGTTAAAAAACGCAACCAAAAAGAATAAGGAACAGATACTGAAAATAGTGCAAGGGCGGCGATAAGCGGCAGCAGCCAGTAAGCCGGGCGGATTTTCCGGACTTTGTGCATGACCAGACAGGGCGTAAATTTTTGATTTTTTCTCAGGGAGCTTCCATTTGATGTAGTCATTTTATATTGCAGCCCCGTTCGGCTCAGCCGGCACTTTCCTGTCTGATTTTTGTACCATCACCGCCAAAGAATGATGCTTCACTTCAACGTGAATTGCTCCTTTGCCCAAGGCGCTGCCGTCTGCCATAATTTCCATATCGGGGTTTGTGTCAATTTCTGCCTTACGCACACGAAAACGCTGGATGCGAGGGTCTTCCAAATCTTGAATTTTTGTGCCTTCTTTAAAAGCACATCCAAGCAGGCCTACTTTAGATAAATTGGCAAAGAGCAGAATATCCAGTAACCCGTCTTGATAGGCGCCCTCCGCGCCGACCTGATAATGACGCCCGATATAGGGCATGTTTGAAATAAGAACCACATGCCCCGTCGTAATAATTTCCTGCTGGTTGTCAAGCAGCATTTTTATTTTGGACGGCGCGCACGTCGCGAGTGTCGCCAAAAAGTCGCCGATTCGGTCCAAATGACCGTGCTGAATATCATCTCCGGAGGGGAAAAGGGCTGACATCAAGCCAGCGGAGCATATTTCCACAAATGGAGTATTCGCAGTGCCGCAGGTAACCATCCCCATGTCTGTTTTAATACGGCGGCCTGTTCGAAGAATGGCGACAGAAGCCGACATATCTTTTGGAATCCCAAGACTGAGCGCCACGTTGTTCTGTGTGCCTTTTGGAATAATTCCCAATGTGGCTCTTTTGCCTGCGATGGCTTTCGATACCGAGGAAACGGTTCCGTCCCCGCCGCAGGCCGCAAACAGATGGATTCCCTTTGCAAGCGTGTCATTTACCACCTTGGTGAGATCGCATTGGCGGTCCAGTATACAGACATCCGGAACAAACTTCCAGTTTTCCAGTTCACGAACTACATCCGTGAGCTGCATTGTAGTAACATTGCTTACTCCTGAAATAGGATTAAAGATCAGCTTGATTCGCTTGCGGCGTTTATCCGTATAATATGATTTGTTATCCACCTTGCAGAACCTTTCTTATTGCTTTTTAGTTATTGTTATTATTCGTATGATTCTGAAAAATATGACCGATTCTACAGCAATTTCATATTTATAGCAGTCAAATAAATAATGAGGAAGACTTATCTGTTGAATTGAACGGAATCTCATAAAACTACTTATGTCCGCATAGGAATGTGCTATAATATGGTTATTAAAATAACGGCCTATCGAGCCGGTGGGGAGTTAAAAAATGATTGTAATTGAACGGGTTAACGTAATGAATATGGAAAACGCAATCCGCGGGGCGAGAAACCCAATGAACAGCTGGAGCAGGTCTGACAGCAGCTATGATGAAAATGGGGCCTTTGTTTTTGGGCCAAACGATTTGGATTTGGCGCAGAGACTATGCAACGCGGGATCTGATCACAGAAAATTCATCCGCCAGATCTTTGTATCGGCTGATATCACCGCGCCGCTTTACTGGTGGAAGGAATATGATACCTATAAGGTTGGAACCGTAGCAAATTCAACCAGTACCATGCATAAAATTCATAGCAATCCGTTTCGTATCGAGGATTTCAGCTGTGACCAGATGAACGCGGAAACGTTGGATTATTTTAACGGACTTGTCGGTTACCTGGAATTGCTCCGCTTCAAGTATAATGAAACAAAAGATAAAACCTACTGGTACAGCCTGATTCAGCTTTTGCCCACAAGCTATAATCAGATGAGAACCTGTACCTTCACCTATGAAAACCTGGTCAATATGTACCATTCAAGGAAGAATCATAAACTAGATGAGTGGCATGTGTTCTGCGATTGGATAGAGCAATTGCCATATTCAAAAGAACTGATTACCTTTGAACGGTAAAATTGTTTTTTATACTGATTCCTTATTAAAAATACTTTAGTATTTTGTACTTCTCCCCCCGCCGCAGGCGAGGGGGAGAAGTACATTTGTTTTAATGCTGTTTTATTGAAAAACAGCATTAAAACAACAAAGGCATGGAGTAAAATTCTCCATGCCTTCGTTATTATTCAAATTTCTTTATGATCGAACGGTATTCTTCCGTATTCCGTACAAATTCATAGTGCGGGTCTTCTTTAATCACCTTAATCAGATTATTTCTGACATAGTCGGATGTGACCGTAGGATTCTTAACATTTTCTAATAGGCTAAAAAATGCGATGTTGGACAGGTGCGGTTTCGAATAGTCCAGTTTTAAAATATAATCCACATATTCACTAAAAAAATAAAGTGCCTTCTCCTTATTTTTCATTGCACTGTAAACGTATATGAACAAATTGCAGTTTGTGATTTTATGAATATTCTCCAGTTGAAAAAGAGCAATCAATGCTTGTTGAGTTTCTGCCAACTTGAGCGCATCATTCAGATGCTCCTGCTTCATTGCAATCGTCGCCATGCTGAATAAAGTCATTACTGCGATGTTGACGCCGCTGAACAGCGTCTGCTGGTCAAGCTTTTTTGCTTTTTCCAATTTCCCCTGCGCCACATAAAGTGATGGGAGCATGGTGTTGCTATTGATCTCCATTTTTGGCATACTGTTCAGTATTTTCTCGGCTTTATCCAGTTCTTTGACCATCATATAAAGGCTGCTCAGCATAATTCTCGCCGCGTTCTGGATTTTGGGTTCTGCGTTTTGTGCGGCATTCTCCAGAAGTGTAACTAATTGACGCGTAAAAACGTCTGCTTTTTCCTCAGAACCCGCTTTTGGGATAAACTGCCACATCATTCCGGCCATACGGAATTTTAAGAACGGGCTGTTGGGGTATTCCTGCAAAAAATCTTCAGCATAGTGAACCGCTTGGTTGAATTCCATACTCTCAAATTTTTCAGCGCAGTCTTTTTCGATCTCCATAACCCGTTCCTCAGAAAGTTCCTGCTCATAGGAAAGCAGTGTATCCACCGTTGTTCCAAAAAAACGGGCAAGGGGAGCCAGCAGCGTAATGTCGGGATAGGCACCGCCGCTCTCCCACTTGCTGACTGCCGGAGAAGAAACGCCCACCGCGTTTGCCAGCTGTTCCTGTGTAATTCCGTGTTCTTTCCGTAATCTGTAAATCACCGCTCCGATGCCAAGCTCCATTATATCAGCTCCAAATCAGATTCAAAAGATCTTCTGTAAGATTATGATACCTTATTTCGCATGCATCTACAATGGAGGCAAAATTAACTTTACGGCAAGATTCCTTAACCTGTGGTAAAATATTTCATTTTTTCTCATCGGTCTAAGGTTAATGTTTAACATAAGACTGGACAAAAGCATGGCGTCTATATATTTCCCCAACCTTGGTTAGACCAATACACTTATCTTGCAGTAAAAATAAATTATTATTAAAAAGCCCTTGCACATTACGTTACGTCACGTTGTACAATAAGTTTTGTTAGGAGGTTAAGCATGGAAAATTCAGAGGATTGTTTGTTCACAGTTGGCGAATTGGCTCAAAAGGTAGGTGCCACGGTAAGAACGCTGCAATACTATGACAGAATTGGGCTGCTGAAATCGACCTTCAGCTCAAGTGGCCGCAGACTGTATACACGCGAAGATGTCCTGAAACTCCAGCAAATTCTGTTTCTAAAATCATTTGGGTTCCCATTGGAGGAAATCAAAAATAGAATACTGAATCAAAAAGTATCTTCGTATCTTGGACGGATTTTTGCGCAGCAGCGTGAGATACTTCTTGGCCAGATCAGCAACTATAATAAAATTGTAAATATGCTTGATGCGGTTACAGTAGAAATGAAAGCCGGAGAAGAAATAAGCATTAGTAAACTCATGACCATTTTTGAGCTGATGAAGCAGGGCAACCCATATACATTTTTGCTTCATTATTTTGGCGATGAGCAACTAAACACGGTTTTTCAGCGGTTTGAATCTCAGGAAGCCTCTGATCGTTTTATGGAACAGACAAAAGGTCTGTTTGCTCGTGTGGTCAGCCTTAATCACGACGGAGTCGATCCTGCCGGAAAAGAAGGACAGAAATTGGCAGAAGACTGGTGGAATATGGTGCAAGGGTTCACAAAAGGGGATCAAAGCCTGCTCAATACGCTCATATTTGCCGGAAGGGATATGGGTAACTGGCCTAAGGGGACGGAAACGATACAGGACGCATTTGAAAACTTTTTAGTAAAGGCACTCAATATCTATTGCAATAACAGCAAAATTCAGATTCCGAGATTCGGGTTGGCTTCTCAGGCCATTGAGAATGGAGCCATTAATTCCTGAACTGCTAATTAGTTATCAGATAATTTCAAGAAAGGATGATCTAAATGAAAAAAGGATTCGGCCTTATTTTAAAAGTTCTGCTTCTCAGTATCATTTTATTGGTTTGCATGATCGCTTTTTCAGAAGTCGGAGCTCAGCATTCCGCAGCTGCTTCAGGCAATGCCATTCTGCCGCTTTTCGGTTATTGTATTCTTACTGCAGCTGTCTTAGCGCTGTTTATTATGCATTCCAATCTGCTAGGATTCCGCCTTGTGTTAGTCTGTTTTGTTATTACATGGGGAACCCAATATTTTATGACACAAATAGAAACTTTGTATTTTGACAGTGCCGTAAAAATGGCTTTGACGGAGATTGTTAGAAATGTAATTTTTGGAGGATTGTATACGGCCGTCTTTTGCTTTTTAGCTGTTCTCATACTTGGTAAATTTAAAAAAGTTACACATATCGAGCCGGAAGGACAAAAAAACAATTGGCCGATTAAAACATTTATCAGGAATATAATAGCACTGTCACTAATCTATGTGGTTATCTATTTCGTATTTGGATATTTTGTTGCGTGGCAGTTTGCTGATGTTAGACTGTTTTATTCCAAGAGTACACAGATTGTAAATTTTTTCGCACATATGTCAAATCAGTTTCAGCAGGATCCGATACTTCCTTTATTTCAATTGTTCAGGGGGATCATGTGGTCTTTTTTAGCAATCCTTATTCTGCAATCTCTTAGAACAAAAAATCACATGGCTTTTTACCTTATTCCGGGTTTTATTTTCAGCGTTCTAATTACTACTATGCTGATATTCCCCAACGCCTACATGCCCCTGTCGGTACGTATTGGCCATTCTTTTGAACTGTCAACTTCTATGATGACATTTGGGATTGTTTCGTCATTTGTTTTCAGAAAACAGTTTACTGCCGACGATCATACATAACTATTGTGACGGTATCCGACTACTGAATTCGATGTGCATAAAGGCTTTACAAAAAAATCCGCCCGGGATTAACCCGGCCGGATTTTTAAAAGAAAGAAGATGATGAAAAGAGTAGAGTTAGAAATTAGCGTAAATTAGGGGAGAGTTTCTGCGCTCTGGATTTAATCAAACGGATTTTCATCCTTATACAGCATGGTTTTAGGCTGATTAAAGGCAATATCCTCGACGCCCAGATAATCAAGCAGAGTATACAGCGCTTTGCCAACATGGCCAAACGCAACCGCGCCATGATGAGGATAACGTTTTGCAATTAAAACGTGGCGATAGAAACGCTTCATTTCCGGAATCGCGAAAATTCCGATTCCGCCAAAGGAACGGGTTGCCACAGGAAGCACTTCGCCCTGTGCTACATAGGCGTGTAAAGTGGTGTCTGCCGCGCTCTGCAAACGGAAGAAGGTAATTTCTCCCGGAGCGATGTCGCCTTCGAGCGTACCTCTGGTCACGTCAGGGGTGCCGTTATGTTCAATCAGTCTGTTTTGAATCAGCTGATATTTTACTGCGCCTTTAGACAGCTTGCACAACGGAGTATTGCCGCAATGGAAACCCATGAAGGTATCATGCAAAGTATAGTTGTATTTTCCCTCAATATCCTGCTCAAACAGGTCTGCAGGAACAGAGTTGTTAATGTCAAGCAGAGTGACTGCATCATTCGTAATGCAGGAGCCGATATATTCACTGAGTGCGCCATAGATATCCACTTCGCATGCGACGGGGATGCCTTTGGCTACGAGCCGGCTGTTTACATAGCATGGCTCAAATCCGAATTCTGTCGGGAAAGCAGGCCAGCATTTATCTGCAAAGGCAACATATTCTCTCGCACCCCTGTGCTGCTCTGCCCAATCCAGAAGGGTCAGCTCAAACTGTGCCATACGTGGGAGCAGATCTGGATACTGGTTGCCCAAACCAAGTTCTGCCGCCATGTCTTCTGTAATTTCCTTGATTCTGGTGTCACCTGCGTGAGCCTTATAGGAAACAAGTAGATCCAGCTCGGAATTCTCCTCAATTTCCACACCGATATCATAAAGAGCCTTAATCGGTGCGTTGCAGGCAAAGAAGTCCTGCGGACGGGGGCCGAAGGTGATGATCTTAAGAGAACTCAAACCAATAATTGCGCGTGCAACAGGGACAAATTCTGCCATCATATCGGCGATTTCATCTGCTGTACCGACCGGATATTCCGGAATGATCGCTTTCAGTTTACGCAGACCGAGGTTATAGGAGCAGTTGAGCATACCGCAGTATGCGTCGCCGCGGCCGTTGATCAAGTCGTTCCCCGTTTCCTCTGCGGCAGCCACATACATAACCGGTCCGCTGAATTCTTTCGCAATCAGCGTTTCGGGTGTTTCAGGGCCAAAATTTCCTAAGAATACAACAAGCGCGTTGCATTCAGCCGCTTTTACTTCAGCTACGGCTTTCAGCATGTCGGTCTCATTCTCAACCATCTGCTGACATTCATAGAGGGAAGCGCTTTTTTTCGTGTAGCTTTCCACGATAGCTTTTCTGCGCTTTTCAGAGAGCGAGATGACAAAGCAGTCGCGGCTGACGGAAATAATGCCAAGTTTTACTTCTGGGATATTGTTTTTCATTTTATGTTCCTCCATTATTAATATAATATTATTGTTTAATTGAGCCCTATCGGTTGAAAATGTCTAGAGCAGACCTATGGTATGAAGAGAAATTATGAGGGTTATAAAACCCATGGTATCGCTTGATTCCTGTTGTTACGATTAATTGTATTGGTTTATTTGAATACAGTAAATACACAAATCTAACATTTCTTATATAATTCAAGCATTGTGGAATCACATAAATTCAGATACTCTGTGAGTTTGTTTTATTCGTAACTCCACTTGAGCGCATCGTAATACTTAATATATTTGCTGTACTGTTTGGCGTAAACAGGCACATTTGCACGAATCGGCAATGTCTCACTTTCAGGCCGGATTAATGGCACGGTGTCGGATAACTCGCTCCATACACCGGCGGTTACCCCTGCAACCAGCGCCGCTCCAAAAGACCCCCCTTCCGCACTGCCAAATACCGTGCGTACGGGCAAATCAAAGATATCAGCAAAAATCTGGCGCCATATTTGGCTGCTTGCGCCGCCGCCCGCCAAAACAATCTCGTCTGACTTCACATCAGGATTTACACTCATGATCAGATCGTAAACCTGCTTTAAGGAAAAAGCGACCCCCTCCATTACCGCACGTGCGAAATGGCCTTTGCTGTGCCTTGCGGTGACGCCAAGAAATGCGCCCGTTGCAGAAGGATCGTTAATCGGTGCCCGTTCTCCTGTGAGGTAGGGGAGAAAGATCAGCCCATCGGAGCCGGGCGCGGTTTCCTGCGCTTTTTTGTCCAGCAGGTAAAATGCACTCTTGCCAAGTGTTTTGCCCTGCTCGGTTTCAAAATCACCCAGCGCGTTGCGGAACCACTGATAGGAACCTGCGGCGGAAAGAGTAACCCCCATGGCGTGATAAGTTCCCGGTGCGTTGTTGCAGGAAACTTGAAGCAGCCCGTTGGGGTTTTCCATATATGCAGGCAGCCCCATCGCGACAACACCGCTTGTGCCGAGGGTAATCCCCACTCTGCCCGGTTTGATCAGCCCAAGACCGGTGGTTGAGATAACCGCGTCTCCGCCGCCGCCTGAGATGACCGTGCCCTCAGGAATTCCGGTCAGTTCGGCAGCCTCTCGGCTCACTTTTCCGGCTGCTTCGGTGGATTCCACGACCTTGGGGAACAGATCGTTCCGCAATCCGATTTTTTCAATCAGTTCGGACGCCCATCTGCGGTTTTTTACATTAAATAGCCCGGTGCCGGAAGCGTCTGAAACCTCAGAAATGTATTCGCCGGAAAGTTTAAAGCGAATGTAATCCTTGGGGTTTAGGATGATTTTCGTTTTATTGTAATTTTCCGGTTCGTTCTCTTTCATCCAAAGGATTTTGCCTCCGGTAAATCCGGTTAACATACGGTTATTTGTGCAGCTCAGAAGAGAATCCAATCCACCGGCAAGTTCCGTGATTTCATCACATTGCTTCCCTGTGCGCTGATCATTCCAAAGGATGGCATTACGGACGACCTTTTGGTCAGCGTCCAGAGGTACCATGCCGTGCATCTGACCCGAAAGCCCGATTGCGCAAATTGTTTGCCCATTTAGTTTTTTAATTACCTTTTGGATTCCGACTACGACACCCTGCCACCAGTCTTCCGGATTTTGTTCCGACCAGCCCGGCTGCGGAGAATATAACGGGTATTCTTCTGTTACAGTGCCAAGAATATGGCCGGATTCATCCAGAGCAAGTACTTTGCAGCCTGAAGTTCCTATGTCCAGCCCTAAAATACATTTTGAACTCATTTTATTCCTCCACAGATCTATTTTTTCCAATCAATCCGATAAACGCTCCCTGTTGTTCCATACCAGCCTCCTGATGTACAATCAGCCATTTGTTTCTGGCGAACAGTAAGCGGTCCTCATAGCTTTCCTGCTTCGTCTCCAACGGAAGGTTTGTATCACGCGGCAATACAATTGCCATCCGGAATCCGCCTTTCTTCGCATTGCAGGGCGCGTAGTGCAACGTTGTGGCATAAACCTCTACCATTGTGCCGGCAGGAATCAAAAATGCTTCAATGAGCGAAGTGTCATAAGTGAACTTTTCCGGGTCAATGTCCTGCTGACAGCCAAGAAGCAGGATGGAGTCGGTCGCCGCCACGTTGATTTCGGAGGACCGATGATACTCTACCGCATTCAGTTTCATATTGTTTCCATTGCAATATCCTATTTGAATCGGAAGCCCGCCGAATTCCCGGCTCTGAAACTCATTGAATAGTTTGAGTGCTTCCAGCTTCGGCTCTGCGGGAACATACACGACATCGTCCGGAAGCGGAGTCTCTTCCATCGCTTTGATCAGTTCGGAGCAATCGTATCCTTTTACCACTCTTGCGTATTTTCGAAATTCAGGGTCACTCACATTTAAAACCTTCATGATTTTCTCATCACACTTTCTTAATAATAATATAGCTTATACTCGACACTGGGCTGATTGGATATACCATCGAATGAAAAAATGTTTTTACCCGGCAATCAAACTCAGCTGGTCTTAATAGCAATTTATTGAGATATTTTTTAAATATTCTGCTTTATTTTAATTATATTTTTGGTATATATCAGCCCGCCCTTTGGGATCACGCCTTCTATAAAATAATCAAACATTAATTTAACAGCTTGATATCCCTGCTCAAAAGGCTCCTGACAAATGGTTGCGTCAATGATTCCATCTAATACCGCTTTTCGAGTGACTGGAATATCATCAAAAGAGATTAGATATAACTTTTTTGCAAGACCAAGCTCTTCCACCGCCCTGCATACTCCTGCGACGCCGGCAGCTGCAATGTAAATACTGTTGATTTCGGGATATTGGAGTAAGGATTCTTTTGTAACGCGGTATGCCGTTTCATCGTCATCCTGACTCTCTACCACATCTACAATGGAAATATCCAAATGGTTTTGTTTTGTTTCTTTATAAAAACCATGAATACGGTTGTTATGTCCCTGCATTTTAACAGATCCGGTGACAATTAATGTTTTGCCAGGCTCTTTCATGATAAGGGAAAGCATTCCTGCCGCGGTCTTACCGCATTGTATGTAATTGCAGCCCACATAAAATAATCGGGAGGTTCCCTTAACGTCAGAGTTTATTGTCGCAATCGGAATGCCCGATTGAACCAGTTCGTTTAATTTATTGGTAATCAGCGGCACATCCACGGTGGTCAGGCAAATTGCGTCCACGCCTTTGTCCACAAGACTTTGAATTGCTTCCAAATGCGTTTCCACATGATACCCTTTTTGTAAAACCAGCTCAAGTGAAAAGCCGTAGTCAGACAGTTCTTTTTCGGCAGCCCGCAATCCTTCAATCACGTCATCGAAAAAGGGGTTATCTACACCGGGAAGCAAACATCCGATTTTCACAGGCTTTTTACGTCCCGCCAGCGCTTTACCCGCCCGGTTTGGTTTGTAACCTAAATCCATAGCAATCTTTTTTACACGCAATTCTACTTCACGGTTAACTCCACCCCGGTTGTTCAGCACCCTGTCTACAGTCCCTCTGGATACGTTTGAGATTTTAGCGATGTCTTTTATTGTGATTGCCATATATTCCCCCTTAATAATATTTTGTATTTTGTGCTCGTGCACGGCTGTTATATTATTAGTATATCCCCAGATGATAAGAAGTCAATATATTTAAATATTTTTGATTATTCATATAGATTACTAGTGGAATTTATATCTATTTTAGATAAGAAAAAAACAAAATTATTCGTGCCTTGTGCCTGCAAATGTCATATCGCCCTCTGTAAATCAGAGTTAGTGCCGGAGCCGGAGACAGGGTCAGGTTCACTGTGTAAGTATTATGTTTGCATGACGAAATCCGGTGGTTAACAAAATCATATTTTACTCCTTAATTTAACGTGAAAATGTCTTACCGGCCTCCCACGCCGTAGGCGTGGGAGGCCGGTAAGACAGACAATGATTCCGCTGGTTATAGTAGCCAGCGGAATTTTGTATTTGATTTTTTGAAAGAAGTCTCATAATCTAATTAGAAAAATTTTTCAGTGGTCAAAATAATTATGAATTTTCCTTGTTGATTTTACTCAAGTATCGATATATGCTCGCCTCTGACGTACATAACTGAGATGCAACTTCGCTGACAGCGCCTTTAATGACGAAAATTCCTTTTATGTTCAGACTGCGGACAATTTCAATTTTTTCTTCTTGTGTAAGGCGTTCTCTTGGCGCATTGACATCATTTACAATTTTGCAAAGCACACTGGATATCAGATCTTCAATATTATCGGCAAAATATTCTGCCGTCTCCTCATGTGTCTGCGACCCTGTCTTAGATACCTCAGCGGTATCGAACAGGGTAGGCATCTGAAACATTTCCAAAATCTTATTCACGGCTTCATTGCAGCGCGCGGTATTGTAGTTGATGCACAACATTCCAATCAATTTTCCGTTGTCATCCTTAATAAACATAGTTGAGGAACGTGTGGTGATGTGATTGCCCACTCGCCCAGTGTAATTGATTTGATAATTTTCTTTTTCGTATACTTTATTCGTAATAAACTCCAAAGCTTTACCGGTTATGGGAGCACCGATTTGCCTTCCGGAGTTAAATCCGTTGGCGATGGCAATAATGGAATATTTTCCATCGCTCAAATCATGCAGAGCAATTTCATAATCACTGCCCAGCGCTTTCCCCAGAAATTCCACAACACAAGCGTACTGTGTCAATATTTTGTTCATCACAGCCACCCTCTCTATATAATGAAAAATTATTATTACTATATTACCATTTTATTATAAAATAAACAACTTTAATTTATATTTGTAAAGTTATAAACAGTATTCATTGTAAATTACGCCAAATTTGAGCAAAAATCTTTATATATTAATAATTTATTATAATTGTAAATTAACATTATGATAATAATTTATTATCATATAATAAATTTATTGAAGGAGATGTTGCGATATGAACACGAAATTATTTTCAGATAAAGCACCCGCCGCAATCGGGCCCTATTCCCAGGGAATAGAAGCAAACGGTTATATTTTTATCTCGGGGCAGTTGCCGGTTAATTCAGCTACCTCAAAGTTGGGTGATGGGATTCGGGAACAGACAAAATTTTGCCTTGAAAACATCAGGTCAGTTTTGGAGTCTTCAGGTCTTACCATGGCTTCCGTTGTGAAAACCACAGTATTTATGACAGATTTGGAAAGCTTTGGGCCGATGAATGAAATATACGGCGCGTTTTTCCAAGAACCTTTCCCGGCACGCAGTACCATACAGGTGGTTGCCCTCCCAAAAGGTGCCTCGATTGAGATTGAGTGTATTGCTAGACGATAATATAAAAGAATGAAGAAAGGTGAATAAAATGACAACAAAAGAATTTTGTGAAAAGTACGGCGTCGATAGACAGGGGACTAACTGTCTGAAATGGGATGCACTGAATGTACGCTTCGGAGATCCGGACTTAATATCCATGTGGGTTGCTGACACGGAGTTTAAAGCACCTGAACAGGTAAGAGAAGCCCTGAAAAATCGGGCGGATCATGGCGTTTTCGGGTATTCTTACACTCCGGACAGCTACTACAACGCGTTCATCAGTTGGGAGAAAGATCATCACGGATATGAGGTCAAAAAAGATTGGATCCGTTTTGGCTCCGGCGTTGTCAACAGTATCTATTGGCTGGTCAATGTCTTTACCGAAATAGAGGATGCCATTATCATTTTAACTCCGGTTTACTATCCGTTCCACAATGCTGTCAAAGATAACGGGCGCAGACTGATTTGCAGTGAACTGGTAAATACCAACGGACGTTATTCGATCGACTTCAAAAAATTCGAAAAAGATATCACGGATAACGATGTGAAGATGTTTATTCTGTGTTCTCCCCACAATCCGGCCGGACGCGTATGGGATGAAGAAGAGCTCGATTCCTTGTTGGATATCTGCCGGCGCCACAATGTTCTGGTTCTCAGTGACGAGATTCATCAGGATCTAGTCATCACAGATAAAAAACATATCCCAAGTGCCATTGTCAGTGGTGGGAAATATGCCAATAACCTGATTACGCTCAATGCCCCAAGCAAAACCTTCAACCTTGCAGGTCTGCTTAACTCCCACAATATCATTGAGAACGATGAACTGCGGGCAAAATACGATGCGGAGATTAAGAAAATCAATCAGACCGAATCTAACATTATGGGACTGGTTGCGGGTGAAGCTGCCTATACATACGGGGAGGAATGGCACCAGGGGCTGCTGAAGGTTATTAGGGAAAACTTTGAGTTTGTTCGCGAGAGTTTCGCGCATGAACTGCCAAAAGTGATTGTTACCCCACTGGAGGGAACCTACCTTGCCTGGCTTGATCTGAGAGCATTTATGAAACCGGATGAGGTAAAGCCGTTTGTGCAGGGTAAATGCCGGCTTGCAGTAGACTATGGGGAATGGTTCAGTTCTAACTGCAAAGGATTTATTCGCCTCAATCTGGCTACAAAGCCGGAATATGTTCATGCCGCTGTGAAGAATCTGATCGACAACTTAAAAAAACTGTAACCATTAGAAAGGTATAAAGAGGAGGAATTGTAATGAAAAGTTTTCTGAAATCCTACCGGTTCTCCATGATCCTTTTAGGCTCCATGCTTCTGGGCGGTATTGTGGGTGCCTTTTGGGGACCAGGTGCAAAGGCGCTTACCCCTATTGCGGATATCTTTCTAAATCTTCTCTACTGTTGCGTTGTACCAATGATTTTCGTGTCCCTGGTTTCTTCTATTTCAAAAATGGAAAATTTAAAAAAGTTGGGGAAATTGTTAGCAACCATGATGGCTGTTTTCATTTTAACCCAAGTGCTTGCAAGCGTTTACATGGTTGTCGTATGCGGCCTTTTTGATCCGGCCAGAGGTGCGCAGGTTGATCTTAGTCAAAAGGTAGGAGATTTGACCAGCAATAATAATTTTCTTTCGATGTTTACGGTCAATGATTTCTCCCTGTTGTGGTCACGTAAAAGTTTGATGGCACTGATTGTTTTCGCGATAATAAGCGGCGTGGCGACCGTAGCGGTCGGCGAGAAAGGAAAAACTGTCGTGGCCTTCTTTGATTCGTTGCAGGAAGTTATTATGAAAATGGTCGGCTATGTTATGTATCTTGCGCCGATTGGCCTTGGAGCTTTCTTTGCAGATTTGATCGGAGAACAGGGCAGCCAACTTGTCGGACCCCTTTCGCGCGCCATCATTATCTACTTGATTGCGGCAATTGTGTATTACGTGCTGGCAAATATCCTCTTTGCCTTTATTGGGGGCGGAGCATTGGGGGTGCGCAGATATTGGGCAAATATGCTTTCTGTCAGCCTAACGGCTTTAGGCACCTGCTCCAGCGCGGCCTGCATTCCGCTTAATTTGATTGCCACAAAGAAAATCGGGGTACCGGATGATGTTGCAGATATCACCGTTCCATTGGGGACAAATCTGCACAAAGATGGCGCCTGCTTGATTACTATATTGAAAATTGCATTTATGTGTTCTGTTTTTGGTGTGAATTTTATGACTCCAAAAATTCTCTTTACAGCAATCCTTGTCGCCGTGATTGCTTCGACCGTTATGGGAGCGATTCCTGCCGGAGGATATGTTGGTGAAATCTTTATCATATCCGCGTTCAATTTCCCACCGGCTGCAATTCCTATCATGGTTCTGATTGGCACTATTACCGATGCTCCCGCTACCGCCATCAATGCGGTAGGGCAACCCGCAGCGGCAATGATCGTTACGCGGCTGACAGAGGGAAAAGACTGGCTGAAGAATCATCTCGTACAACAAAAAATAGTCGCTTAACAATGTAAAGTAAGCGCCGTTTTCCGAAGTGTGGTAGAGCAATCAAAACAAGTGGATCCTGGCTTAGATTGCTCTGTTTGTGGAAAAACAATTTCCACTCTTAAAACTTTCCATTCAAAATAAACTTCACAACTTCATATTAGGCAGAGCAGTTTATTACCGCTCTGCCTAATCCTTTTGTCTGCGCCCGGCACGACGATACTTAACGGTGAAAGGTCGCTACGCGCTCAGTAGCAGGAGACGTTAGCCGAAAGCAAGGGCGTCCGTCGCGAGGCGGGATCTGAAGGGACGGACGAGTTTGCACGACAAAACGAAGTGCAATGTTGGTCATACGACTCAAGCCTTATTCCTGCTATTATAATATTTTTTATACCACCTTAGAATGCTTTCTAAAAAGCTTTCACCTTATTTTGAGTTTTCCTAAGCTGAATTCTTAGAGCGCACTTGTTAATGTGATTATTTAAATATATCAGCGCACTATAAGGCAAGGACAGATAAATAGAGATGATTTCTCCTTAAACACTCATATTTCAAATAAAATCACATATACTATATATAAATGTTTTGCTATTATCAAAAACGCAATTCTTAAATTTTGGTATGGAAGAGAGCCAAATTAAGCAACAAATTGCAACGCTTATCATATGAATAGCAATGCTTTATAAAAAAAGCTTGACATTCGATACTTAGAATGGTATTATGGTTAAGCGCTCTAAACAAGGCGTCACAGTTGAGTTTGGGGAAGATGCACAAATAAATATCGCGGAGTGGAGCAGTCCGGTAGCTCGTCGGGCTCATAACCCGAAGGTCGTCAGTTCAAATCTGGCCTCCGCAACCAAACAAAAACCTAGGAAACAAGCCGTTTTCTAGGTTTTCTTTATATTTAAAATCAAGCAGTAAAAACGTGATTTAACGCACATTTAACGCACAAGGTCTTTAAAATATAGATTTACACACATATGACGGGCAAAAAGAGAGAGCGGAAGGCAATAATGCCAACCGCTCTTTTTTCACGCCTGTTTCTTTGGCCTTAGTACAACGTTAGCTATGCAATCGCTTGAAGCTTCGTCAGCTTGTTTCATGATGTGAGAATAGATATCTGTGGTAGTGGAAACCTTTGCATGGCCCAGCCGTTTTGATATGGAAATACTATTAATTCCATTAAAGTAAAGGATACTCGCCATAGTATGGCGAAACTTATGAGGATGTACGTCAGGAAGATTATACTTTTTTGAAAACTTCGCTAGCCAATCGGTAAGGCTATCTGGATTCATAGGCTTCCCATCGTCCTGTACAAATAAATATCCGCTATTCTGCCAGCGATCCGCATTCTTTAACCGCTGTTCGGTATACCATTTTTTATAAGCTTTCAGGAGTAGCATTGTTTCTTCCGGAAGCTTGATAAACCGGGTGGTGCTGGTTTTGGTTGAATCCTCATAAACGCCGCAGTCGGCGGAATACAGTAGGGCGCGGTCAATCTTAATTTGATTATGTTCCCAATCAACCTTACTCCATTTCAAGCCAACTACCTCACCACGGCGGCAGCCGGTAATAAGAAGCAAATGAGTGGCGGTTCTCCATTTGATAGGCTCGTTTTCTAAACAGTCCCGGATCCGCTCCACCTCTTCAATCTCAAAAAATTTAGCTTCATTTTTCTCTAATTTTGGCGGTGTGGCTTTTGTTGCGGCGTTATATGGAACGAGCATTTCCTTATCTGCCTGAGCAAGTACGGTGGATATGAGCCGGTGATACTCAACTATAGTTTTTGTTGAAAGCGGTTCTAAATCCCGCTCTATTTTAAACAGTTCATCGGTTTTACGGTTGAATACTTTCGATATAGCATTTGCACTTTCAAGAGATATTCTTTTACCCTGTGTGGCCACTGTGACGGTCATAGGGGCGATATGAGCCGCTGTTGCTACAGTTTGGCGGGTAAAACCTTCTTTACTTAGAAAGGCCCTTAAATCAGTTTTTGGAATTGCTTTATCTGCGCCTTCCCTTATGCCGGGCTCTCCTAAATTCTCATAAAAGGCATTCAGATGCTGCGGCCTTAACTTTTCTAGTTTTATATTACCGATGGCAGCATTGATGCGTTTCATAAGATCACGATATCTTACAATGGTCCGGTGCTTTGCACCGGCCTTTTCTTTTAGGCTAATCACGTATTCAGCGTATTGCGAAAAAGTTTGGCGATTGTCCAGAGTGTAGCCCTGCTCTATTCCGCTTTCAAATTCTACAGCAATTCTATTAAGCTCTTTTTCAATTTGACGCTGTGTCATATCCGGATCAGGCTTATAGGTCTTATAATGTCTGACTTGCTTTTCTCCGGAACGGCCAGCGGACACGGTTATCTGATAAGATATGCCTGATTTATTTTCCACTTTCCGAATGTTCGCCATTTTTTGAACCTCTTTTCTTAAAAGAATTCAGCCATGAGATATATTGCTTTTCTGATTTTTTACCTAGTTCTATATTTGACTTCCACTTCGCTGCATTTGTTGTGAAGTTTTTTAAATCGTCGCTGCATTTATTATAAAAGTTTTCATCCTCAAGGGCTTTTTTACTGTCAAGCCTATTTCGAAGCGTATTGTATATGCTTTTCCTAAGTCGTTCTGTGCTATTACTTTTTTCGCGTTCTAATTGCTTTATATATTTTGCTGCCTCTTTACAAGATAGGTGAGGATATTGGGGGCTCTTCCTATCACAATATTTTGTATCAGACTTATTTTCTGGAATAAAATAATTACTACAATTTGCGCACTTCCTAAAAGTATATCCCATGTCAAGGACAAAACTTATGGAAGACAAAATGAAATCTTCCACATCTGAGATGTCGTATTCATTTATTTCCGGCTTGGAATATAAATCATTATGATTTGCTTCATTAATTTTCTGAACGATATTGCCTGGCGTAACTGATTGTCTAAACATGCTTTCAAATTTGAGATCATTAATCTGTTCGGTTTTGCTAATTGGCTCTGAACCAAAACCAAATAATGATAGCGGACTTCTATTAGAAGTAATAAGTTTAAAAAAATCTTGATTATTTATACACTCATCAATAATTGATTGTAAGCATTTGTAATTCCAAAAACTGGTTTGATTTACTAAGTCAGGAAATGAGTTAATATCTAATTTTTTTAAATATCCTAAATCAATCAAACCTTCTTTTAAGTCATTAGAAAGAGATCCGATATCCCCCAAATTATTATAATATCTTAAATCCGATACTACGTTGTCACCAACATTAGCAAAAGAAAATAAAAAGTGAATGTCGGAAAGAGTGTCATCAATCTCTGCTCTAAGTGGATCCGCCCAAAAAATATTGTCGTCCTCTAAATTGGGGGGCAAATGATAATCTTCATAATAATTCTCTACAATTTTTAATATTTCAGTATTTATATTATCAAAATTCAAAGATATAAAATCCATTAATAACGAACCTACAGGGCCTTCCCAAAGAACGGTTTGACATCTATTGTGCTTTTCACAGTATTCACAATTATTGCAGGCTTCAAGTGAAGACTGTAACCCTTCGTAGGTGTCGTAGATTTCGGTCATCACGTCGCACCCTTCGCAAGTATCACATCTTATTTGAAGTAGTTCGGTCTTACTTTTACTATTTATAAAATATTGCATTGTGGCCCCCAATAATTAAAAAAATATTGTTTCCTTAGTAACTAATTAATAAAGAAAACAATAAACAGTTGAATTTACTGTTGTTGATGTTTAAAATATACTATAGAAACAGTAAAAAGTCAACAACAATTTTAGGGGGGTGAGAACAAATGATTGCAAATGCTGATATAAGGCAAGAAGCAGAGAGAGCGGGCATCAGATTGTGGAAAATAGCTGAACGATACGGGCTAAATGACGGCAATTTTAGCCGCAAACTTAGGAACGAATTACCAGCAGAGGAAAAGAGCAAAATTCGTTCTATTATTACAGAACTGAAAGGCGGTGAATGATAAGTGCAATTTACAGAGGTTGCCACAATTGAGAAAACATTTGAGCGGTCAAAGGCTGAAAATCTAGGCATAAGTCGTAACTTTTTGCGGCAGCGCTGTATAGACGGATCATTGAAATCAGTACGTGCCGGTTCTAAGTACCTTATTTTCTGGCCAAATCTCATTAGTCTTATTCAAAATGGGGATATGCCGGAAGTGCCTGAGCAGGACAGCGGTAAAATTCGCCGAATAAGTGGGTGATTAGATGGCCGATGTTCAGCCTGAAAACGGGTTTACCCGGATCGCAAACCAGATACTTGAAAACATTATCAAACTTTCGCTCAATGGAACTCAATTCCGTATCATCATGTTAGTTTGGCGCGAAACATACGGCTTTAACCGTAAAGAACATTCTTTATCAGAAACATTTATAGCGTCGCGTTTGGGACTTCAACGTCAAAACATTCACCGCGAAGTTAAAGGGCTTTTTGATAGCAAAATTTTAGTTATAGTTCATGAGGCAACGTTCAACAGTTCAAGAGTTATTGCTTTCAATAAGAATTACGATGAATGGCAAAATGGACTACTGGAATCAAAACAGATTACAGGAATCAGATTAGATTCGTCTACAGGAATTGAAAACGATTCGTCTACAGGAATCGGATTAGATTCCCATAGAAAGAAACCTTTAAAAACACTATTAAAGAAAGATATGCCCAAAGCTAAAGTTTTGGACAGCCCAACGGCAATTGAATTAATTTTAAATGACAAAACCCTTTATCCTATCAGCGAAGAAAGAGTCAAAGAATGGAGTTCTCTTTATCCCGCAGTCAATATTATGCAGGAGTTGCGTAAAATGAAGGGCTGGCTAGATGCAAATCCCGTAAAGAGAAAAACCCAGCGAGGAATTTTGCGCTTTGTTAATAGTTGGTTGGCGCGCGAACAGGACAAGGGGTTGAAGCAACCATCACAAGGAAAGGAATTACCATACTTATGCTAAAAGCAAATTATGAAGCAGAACAGGCGGTTGTTGGAAATATTATGATGAACGCGGCTGAGGCAATGCCAATAGTGGAAACAATAATCGCGCCGGATGAATTTTATGTCTCGGAGTTTAAAGCCCTTTATGCGGCCTGTCATGAACTCTACAAGGCAAATAAGCACATTGATGTGGTTACGGTACTTGCTATTGTGGGAGAAGAATATAAAGCTACGGTTTTAACAGCCGCCAACGCAACACCTTCGGCAAATCATTGCGCGGAATATGCCCGCCTTGTCCATGAACGAGCGCAAAAAATCAAGGCACATAGCAAAATCGTTGAACTATTTGAAGCCTTAGACGGTGATGAGGACAACACAAAATGCCAAGAGATTGCAACTGATGCCTTGAAATGCTTTGATAGTGGCGGCGAGAAAAATACAGTATCAGCAGAAGCCGGGTTCCTAAACTTTTGCGAACGGCAAGATCACCCCAAAAAATATATGCGCACCGGTTTTTCAATACTGAATAAATTTCTTTTCTTAGACAAGGGCGATTTTATAATTATCGGCGGAAGGCCGAGCGCAGGAAAAACAGCCTTTACGCTTCAAATGATGCTTAACATTTCGCGGAATTATAACGTAGTCTATTTTTCACTGGAAACAAAACCGGAAAAGATTTTTGACAGATTAATTTCAAATTTCGGTGGCGTGTCATTCAATAGGATTAAGACCAACAGTATTTCGGAACCTGAATGGACTACAATTACCGGCAGCTTTTCCGAGTTCCAAAAATTGAAGTTCAATATCGTGCAGGCAGCTGGCATGACAACGGAGCAGATTAAAAGCAAATCAATTCAGCTACACGCGGACGTAATATTTATTGATTATTTGACCTTAATAAAGTCAACCGGCAAAGGTCTTTATGAGCGGGCAACCAACATTTCGATGGATTTACACACTATTGCTCAAAAAGACAATATAGCGATTATTGCATTATCTCAGTTGAATCGCGACGGAAAAAGTGCGCCAGATATGACCAGCCTAAGGGATTCAGGGCAGCAGGAACAGGATGCGGACGCAATTATATTATTGAATTATGACGACCAAAATCCTACCGAAAGGGAATTAATTATTGCTAAGAATAAAGAGGGACGCATTGGTAGAATAAAGCTTGATTTCAACGGAGATAAGCAAAGCTTTTCAGCACAGGAAACGCGATACAGTGAGGGGAGTGAAAATGGGTAAATCGAAGCGTATGTCCATAAAGAAAATTGTATCAATTGAACCACAGATAAAAAAGGTTTTGGACGATGCTGCAAAGATGAATAACGCGGATTGGCCAGACTATTCCAGATTCAAACAAAAAATCTTGCCACTTGTCGGAAATCTTGCAGAAAAAGAAGCTATCCGCAATAGCGGAGCATATGTAACGGTCATCAATGCCCTGTGTGACGCATTGAAAATTTAATTAGGGGGAGCAAAAAAATAAACCTTATTTTAGCAAAAAGTATTTTTATTACAAACAGCACTCAAACGCAGATAGCTCTAAGGGCTAGGGCAAATAACGCAGTGCAATATAATTCTAAGGTTATGTTGCAGATCAAACAGGGTGATTTCTTCAAATCCTCAAGCGCCTAAAACAAATAAAAAAGCCGCCCTCTTTCGAAAGCGACCGTTTCATGTTCGATATTATGTAAACTTATTATACAGTGAAACGAGGGCGGTTGTCAATGAGTAATGAAGAATTAGCATTATTAATTCAGCAAGGGCAGCAGCAGTACATTCCGCAATTATATACCCAAGTCGAAAAGTTTATTCGAATGAAAGCAAACTCATTTTATAGGAACTCTGCAATAAAGTGTTCCCGGTGTGGCGTGGAATTGGATGATCTGATTCAAGAGGGCTATTTTGCAATGCTTGAAGCGGTTAAAGGGTACAAGCAGGAAAACGAATATAAGTTCCTTACTTACATAGATTATCCGTTCTTGAACCGCTACAACACCCTTATAGGCAACAGAACAGGCAGGGCGAAAAGTGAGCCATTAAACAATGCAAAGAGCCTTGACGAGCCGCTGGGCGCAGAAGATGGAACCTTTACGTTAAGCGATACCATAACAGATGAAAATTCAGAATCATTATTCGATGAAGCACTTCAAAAAGGTTATTTACAGTCTTTGCATGATGCACTTGAAAAAGGTATGGAGCAGTTGATACCCGAACAGCGAACAACGATTCAATGCCGGTATTTTGAGAAACAGACGTTACAGAAGACGGCGGACAAAATAGGTTGTTCCCGTGAAAGAGTTAGGCAGCATGAGCAAAAGGCGCTCCGTGTGTTCCGCAAGCCAAAGATAGCAAGGACATTAATCCCCTTTTTGTATGACGAAATGGAAAGCTATTCACTGCGCGGTACCGGGATAACAGCCTTTAAGCATACCGGGGCAAGTTCCACAGAGCGGACAGCGGAGCACATTGAACAGCTAGAGCGGCAGATTGCAGAGTTTCGAAAACAAATTCAAGGTGGCCAGTAAGCATTTGGAAACATAATATCCCCCCCGGAGTGTGATTCGAGATTTTTAATATTAAATGGAAACCGCAATGAATCTCTACACACAAACAATTCCCAATACGGATTTTGGAATGGCACGAAGAAACATCCCTAAGGGGTGGCCCATTCAAATCCTCTGGACATTGGAAAGAGGAACCGCAATGGTTTCATCTGTGTAAAAAATTCCTTTTATAGATTTATTTAAGGAACAAGGAAATTAGAAAGGTGGGTTAAATTATGGCAGAAAGGCCACCAAATCCCATGAGATTACTCCTTAAACATTGTCTAATGTATTTCGAAGTAGATGAAAGATAACACAGGACATCCTTACCCTAGTTAAGAGGAGTGACACCGAAATGGATATGTTCTTCCAATAGAGTCTACTTTTTATAATATATTTTTGCATGGTTGCAACATCAGAATATGGAATAAAGAAGGTGATTTCAATGCCCTAGGTACAGTTCGTGAAACTATTTTTGATTAGAATAATTATATTAAAAGGATGATTAGTATGCAAAAAATTACATTACGCGGCCAAGAATATCCGATTTTATTTGACGTGAACGTCATGCAGCAAGTCCAGAAGAGATACGACGGAATTGAAAAGCTGGGCGACAAACTCCGCGACTTTGAAGAGATGAAGTGGATTATGTCAACCATTATTAGTGAGGGAATGGAATATGAATCCTATATCACGAATCAACCAATCAAAAGAATCACACCGCAACAGGCCGGTATGCTGCTTTCATGGGGCGACTTCACAAGCGGCGTAATGTCTCAGAAGGTTATCGACGCCTTTAATGAAAGCTTGGGTAACGAAAAAAACTTGTCCGCCGAGGATTTGACGATGTTAGCGAATTCGATGCAGGATTTGGAGAAGACGAACGCTTAATCAATTTTCCTCGGCTTTCCTTCTTTGCAGTTACCTTACTAGGCTATTCACGCCGTGAGTATCATTATCTCACGATTAAAGAATTAACCGAGCAATTTGATGAATATTGCAATTATCATCAATCAAAAAATGATGAAATGGAGGTGTTGGAATGAGTGATACCATATCACTTGGCTTTAAACTTTCAGGCGAAGATGAAATGAAAAGGGCATTGACTGATATTAGCAATGCTCTCAAGGTCAACGCTTCTGAAATGACCCTTGTATCAGCAAAATATGATGAAAATGGAAAGTCTGTTGAAGCGTTAAACGCTAAGAATCAAGTTCTAAAATCAAGCATTGAGAATGAGCAAAAAAGCATGTCAACGCTTAAAGCTGCAATAGACAGCGCGTCAGCAGCCCATTCAGCAGCAGGCAAGAACATAGATACCCTTAAAAACAATCTCGAAGCCGCCAAAAATAAAATGACGGAAATGCAATCATCTACCGGCGCGACCAAGGCAGAACTATTAGCACAGCAAGCCGCAGTAAAAAGCCTTTCAAAAGAACTCGGCACCGCCGAAAAAGCTTATACAACAACCGGAAACAATACCACAAAATGGACTACTCAGCTAAACACTGCCGAAGCAAAAGTCATTACTATGAATAAGCAGCTCGGGGATAACGAAAAAGCTTTAAAAAAGGCTGAAACTGGCACAAGTTCGCTCGGGGATAAAGTGAAAAACATTGCTAATGTCCTTGGCGCGAATGTAAGTCCGGCACTGGAAACAGGGATTTCAAAATTAGATAAGTTCTCGACAAGCGGGACTGCGCTTACCTTGACAGTAGCCGGTATAGTTACAGTCCTTGGAAAAATGTCCATACAGGTCGCAGAGAACATAGACGATATGTCACAGTTAGCCCAGCAATCCGGTTTGACGATACAAGAAGTTGAAGGTTTAAAATTTGCAACCAATATGCTAAATACTGACTTTGGAACCGTTCAGGGCGCACTCACCAAGTTAACCAAAAATATGAGTACTGCGCAAAAGGGTACAGGGGATGCCGCAGATGCCTTTAAAAAACTACATGTGTCAGTTACCGACAGCAATGGCCGGTTGAATGATTCAGAAACTACGTTTTATAAGGTAATTGATGCTCTCGGAAAAATGAGTAATGAGACCGAGCGAGACGCGACAGCGATGACAATAATGGGTAAATCGGCGCAGGAGCTTAACCCTTTGATTGAAGCTGGATCCTCAAAGATCAAAGCATACATGGAAGAAGCCCAAAAATTAGGCCTGATTACCGGAAATGATACCAATGAAAGCTTTTTAAAGTTAAGTGACTCTCTTAAAGTTGCAGACGCACAATGGGACGCGCTCAAAATAAGACTATCGCAGGATTTATTGCCGGTGATTACTGCAGTGATAGAAACATTTAACGAAATACCCACTCCGGTGCTTTATGCGTCTGCAACAATAGCGACGATCATAACCGTTATTGTTATGGCAACTAAAACGATACAAGAGTTGACTATGACATGGGCAGCAATAAAAGGCGTGATGGCCGTAACCGATGCGGCTACAGTAACATCAACTGCTAAAATTATTGCTATAACCCTAGCACTTGTTGCCCTAGCCGCGATAATAGCAGTAATCATTGGTAAATCCGCAGAAGTCAGAAACACGATGAACAGCATATCGGAGCTAAACAACAGTTCTCCTTCATCCAAAAAGATGCAATACAATGCGCGTGGTACAAATGATTTTATTGGCGGATATTCAGTGGTTGGAGAAGAAGGACCCGAGATAGTTGAACTTCCTGCACATTCAAAAGTTTATCCAAATGGTATTATCCCAAAAGAATTGTCTACTCAATATGCATATCAACGAGTTCCTAGATATGCACGGGGTACAAGCGATCATCCCGGCGGCGCGGCTTTGGTTGGCGAAGAAGGTTCTGAATTTGTGGGCTTACCGACAGGCTCAAAGTCCGGTAATACAACTCAATCTACCATCAATAATTATTACAATGTCACAATCGACCCAAAGAACGTCAAAGAGTTTAACGATATTATTAAAATGGCAAACCAAGCAAGTCGATTTAAGGTACAAGGGTCTTTTTAGCAACATGGGTACAAAAGTCCACCCCCTGGGGTATGGAAAATCTCTAGTCCGAAATAAATAAAGAACCGTATCGAAGTTCAACGCGCAACTTTTTCCCGATATCAACTATTTTTAGAGTTTTACCATATGGCTTTGACTTTTGTAGGTAGAATCAGGGGTTCCAAGCTTTGCAACTTTGAAATTGAGACAATATATAGGAAAATTAGTCTGAAAATATTAAGGAAAACGCACCAAAAATGCTCCAAAACAAGCCTAAAATACCTATTTATTGTCTTGAATATCAAGGTAACTAATACAAAAATTCATTTAGGAAGTTTTTGTGCGGGAAACATCCGACGCGGTTTCCGTTTCGTCTTAACCAAACTTTTTCTGATACCCCTATTGGTAGACCTCAATAATATGTGGTTACTGTATCATAAAGCGCAGTAACCACAGGAAAGGAAAGCTATGTTCGTTGTGATTCAAGAAATTCAGCTTAAAAAGCCAAACGCCTACGGAGTATATAAAGAATTTGAAGTAAGCTCGACGACATTTTCTTTTAGCGGCGTGACTAAGACACATTATTCCTATTACCCAAAATCTGATTGCGGACGTTTTGACCGGCCACACCGTGAAGCCTATAAAATAAGCATACATCAAAGCTACCGGGAGAGCGGCAAGGTTAAGAAAAAACAATGTGTAATTGCCACTATTGGATACTATGCCCTTGCGGAAGAAACATGGAGCTTGTATGACTTGATGCAATCTGGAATAAATCACGCGATTGCAATGTTTGAAGAATCCGAGGATACAATATATGACCTCGTGGAATCAAAAATTTCCCCGGTCCGCGACAGAATACGCAAGGAATATCATAAGACTGAGGAATATAAAACTGACAAGGAACGCGACAAAGTTCAAAAGAAATACCAAAAGGTCAAAACTGCTTTCGCAAAGAAGTACGGAGTTGGCGAGGATGAATACGATTATTGCTATAACATATTCGGCGAAGTGATGGACAAGGCTTATCTCGATCAGATCATACAGCGGGCAGCGGCTTACAGTAGTTACCGCACAAGTGGGTACAGTAACTACACAGCGGGCAGCACAGATTATTCCAGTGCCGGTTATGGTGGCTATTCTATTCCAGTACATAGTAACCACACCGAGGAAGAAAAGCAATATTTGAAGCAGTTTTATAAAACGCTTTCGCTCAAATTTCACCCGGATATGAACCCGGACAAGGATACCACAAAAGAAATGCAATTGCTAAACAAATTAAAAGAGGACTGGAATTTATAAAAATGCTTTATTATCGCCTGTAAGGCCGTACAAACTGCTCTTATTTCAAGCGGTAAACTTTACAGGATTTACACAAAATCGCTCGCAGCGGGCAGAGGAATATAAAAGAAGCGGACAACCGCCCATGATAGGAAGTGTCCGCTATTTTGTCTTATAAATTATGCAAACTCACCTTTTACCAACTTTTCAAGCGGGATGTGTAGTTTTGTACTGATAAATCTCAATTCTTCAAGAGTAAAGGTTTCCGGTTGCTTGAACCGACGGTATAAAGTAACTTTGTCTTTCCTCATTGCCGTTGCAAGCTGGTCCATTGAAAGCCCTAACAGATCCATGCCATACTTGATTGTGGCGATAAGAGCGCGGTTCTCTTGGGTTACTGCTGATTCTCTTAGCTTTGGCATAATTTATCACCTACCTATCAGGTCCTCGAAGATCATTAAGTATAAATATTCCAATAATCTCAAATATTGGGTAGCCCACAATGTTCTAAAATATAATTACTTATTAATTGAATGACTTGTTAAACAATTCTGCCATGCGTTCCGCAAACACTTTTTCATCCACTTCAATGTACTCAGTGGACACAACCTCAAATTTGCCATTTACTAAAGATGATTTTTGAGATACAGGGACTTTAATGCGGACAGGCTCATTCATTCTTTTCAATGTAGTCGTAAAGCTTTTTCCTAATTATGACATATGTATAATGGCTGCTTGTTTTGATTGCTTCTCCAAACGTGTAATGCTTATTTTGCAAGGCGATTCTCAATGTGTCTGCCCCAATTCCTAAGATTTGAGCGGCTTCTGAAACTTTTATGCGAACTGATTCGCTCATTTGGCTCCCTCTTTTCACTTAATACAGCAGAATGGTTCGATACTCTGACTTTCTAAAAATCTTATCAAAACATGAGTGAAAAAAGCGTCTAACTCAGTCGGATAATTAAAATAATACTCGATGCGAAGGAGAAGCGTAAAAAACGGACACCCCCATTATAGGAAGTATCCGACACTTTATAATTTATTCTTTTTGCAACCATAACATATTTGCAACGTTCCACGCTGATAAGCTTCCAAAAGACCGGGGCTGATCTGATAAGTCCAGTTTGATTTTTCTTTGTGGGCTGTGCCGTAAGGGCAATGTTGATCTTGAAGTATTCCGTACACATGAAGATAAGACACTCCGAGATACGCCGCTGCCGTTTTTACCGGAACATTATCCATTGCAAGGATTTCTTCATCTGTTGGTTTTTCCATGATCTTCTTCCTCTACATACTCCATAATGTCGCCCGGCTGACACTGCAAATATTTGCAAAGACTTTCAAGCGATCTAGTGTCAACATGCCCTTCCCGTTTTCGCATTTTGTCAAGAGTGGCAGTTCCTACAACTCCGTCTTTCCTTAACCGATAAATAGTAATCCCCTTTTTTTCAAGTAGCGCAAACAGCTTACTATAATCCATTGGCATTTGTTGGCCTCCTGTATATTCTGAATCTTTATTACTGTACATAAGTATAGCACAACTAGGCACCTAGACATAGGTCATAACTAAACAAATATATAACCTAAACATTGGTCATAACACCGATTGATTATGACCTAAAGATAGGTTATAATAAGAATTAGAAGTTAAGGTAGAGGGGGAAAGCAAAATTAATTCAAGGTAAGAGTATAGGCACCCTGCCACCGACCAAAGTCACAGAGTGCCTATCATATCCACCGAAGTGGTTATTTATATATTAACATAGCCGCTTCTACAAATCAATCACAATTTGAAAGGGGCTTTGAAATGAGAAATACAGAATTGTCGGATAAGGAAAAAGAACTATTAGCCGTATCGCGTGATGGGAACGGAAGATTCTATAATGCAGGATTTAATGGAGAAACATTTAAAGCGTTCCCAAATTTTACATCCGAAACCACGGCGGACGAAGAGCTCCAAATGGTTAGTGATTACATTGACAAGGTTTGTGATGAGAACGGTTGGGGGTCTCCTTCACCACAGGCAAGAGAAGTTATGAAATTGCTGAATATGGC
>WSSedL1CaDRAFT_10000343_pt1 | contig 32628 bp, 28 predicted proteins | sample WetSurSL1Cattail_FD_9464 | JGI IMG/M metagenome (IMG submission 9464)
TATATTGGCCACGAAACATGTGAAAATCTTTTACCACCTAAAGAAAAAGCCCTTGACGCAATAAAATATTATACAAACCTGGGATGTAAAGTTACATTGGTTACTCCATTTTTAACTCCGGCAGGGATAACAAAAGCTATTCATTGTATAGAATATTTATCAGCTTTCATTGAATCTTTGGAAGTTGTATGTTCTGATTGGGGATTGCTTGATTTTTTAAGCCATAAAAAAATCGGGGAGCCGATTGCTGGCCGGTTACTTGCAGGACAGTCCCTGGATCCCAGAATTGTACGCATGTTTAATACAAATGAACATGCTACCTACAAACGAATATTAACCCATCTTGATCGCACAAAATGTGAAATCCAATATGAGTTTATAACGGAAGAATTAAAGTTGCACTACCAGACTAGTGCCATTAATAAAACGGAGGTGGCGGAATACCTTACTGAAAAGGGGATCAGGCGCTGTGAACTTAATAATATTCCACAGGGTATTTCGCTTTTATCAAACAAAATGAAATACACCCTTTATTTCCCTGATGTATTAATTTCTGTTATGCGCCAATGCCCTGGAGATGGAGAAAATTTTAACATTCACAAAAAATGCATTCATCCCTGTAATGAAAACGAATATGTAACATGGCATAATGATAGCATGCCTTATGAGTTCTTTCGTTCAGACAATGGGTTGTATTATAATCAAACCAAATTGCCTGAAAATCTTCAATCCATTCCTGTCGACAGGATAGTCTATTGAGGTTTTATTTCTTCAGATTAGTCGCTTTCCTCATTTGCTGAACCTTTGTTTGTTAAATTTTACTTTATGTATATAATTAAGAGACAAAGATAAGTAAGGTATACATAGTGTCCGAAATAGTTTACATCAAATTGTAAATATTTATAAATATTCATGTAATGTGTTTACTCTTATTTTAATTTTATATTTCGTTCCAATCGACAATTATGCCTGCATATGTTAATCCACCGCCAAATCCAATCATTAAAAGTTTATTACCTGGTTTGACCAGACTATTTTTAATGCCTAAATCTAACGCCAAAGGAATTGTAACGGCCGAAGTGTTTCCAAATTGAGTTACACTTTGTAAAGTTTTGGATTTGTCAACATTAACATTTGAACAAATGGCCTCAATAATTCTAAGGTTTGCGCTATGGGGAATAAAAAAATCAATATCCTTAACTTGCAAATTATTAATCGTTAATAATTCGTTAATTTTTTGACTCATTCTTTCCACTGCCCATTTGAATACTTTTTTACCATCTTGCACTATTTTATTGGTATTTTTTATTGGAAGACCATTCAATTCATTGGCAAATTCTGAAAGATATACGGCATGACCATTTTCTCCTTCAGTTCCAAATACAGGTTTGTATATTTTGCTATTTGAAGAGGGCTCTACCAATACTACCGAGGCTGCATCTCCAAATAAAATGCAGGTTGTTCGGTCCGAATAATCAGTATGGCGTGTTAAAACCTCACTGGCAACAACCAATATTTTTTTGTTGAATCCAATAGATATAAGCGACTGGGCCAGTGTAATTCCATAAACAAATCCAGCACAGGCTGCTGTCAAATCAATTGTCCCTGCGTTTTTAATATCAAGCATATATTGCAGCTGACTTGCCAGTGATGGAATTTTATGTTCTGCTGTGGATGAAGAGAATATAATAAAGTCAACATCCGACAGGTCTTTATTATACCTGTTTTTTAAATCATTTGCTGCAAGTTTAGCCATTTCAACAGTGGTCTCGTTGTTTACAGCACGTCTCTCATGGATACCTGTTCTTTTTACAATCCATTCGTCGTTTGTATTCACTATCTTTTCAAAATACGAATTGGATAATATTTTTTCTGGCACATAAGAGCCTATTCCTGTGATTGTAGAATTCATTTAATTTAACGTTAATTAAAATTAATACTAAAAAATTATATATCGTTCAAGTGATTGTTAATAAATTCATCAAGATATGAGATATCCTTATATAATTTCATCATCAAAATTGCTCCATTTAATTCATTAAAGAACCTCACAGCTCTTTGTTCTGATTCCTGAAGGTTATATTTTTCAATGTAAATTGTTATCAGGGTTTTTTCCCAAATGCCAAAGTATTCCTTAATTACAGGAGCAAATTCATCTTCATTATTGGATGTTTCCAAAGCTGTATTACTATAGATACAACCGGTAAAATCTTTTGAATAAAGACTCCTCAATACTTCCAATAATTTTCGCATTCGTTCTGCGGGAATGAGTTGTTGATTGTAGGCATGTACAAACATGTTTTTTATAACCCATTCCTTTCCGAAATCGAGTACTGCAAGCATTAGATCTTTTTTACTCTTGAAATAATAATAAAAATGAGGTTTTTCAATCTGGCATGCTTTTGACAAATCGGAAATGGTAGTATGATAATACCCCTTACTAAGAAAAACCTTAAATGATTCTCTTATAATTTCTTCTCGTGATGTTTTATATACTGGCATGCGGCAAATATAAAAACATTTTAACGAACGTTAAAATAAAACGTGTAAAATATCATATTATTATTCTGCCTAATTTACAAGATGGTTTCCCATTCCTTGAAGAGAGTTGGCCGCACTCAAGCATTGGGTGCGCTAACTGAAAATGCCGATTCCAAATCTCATTCTGATTATGAATTGCATACATCATGTAAAAATAAAAAAGCCACCCTCACGGATAGCTTAAACAGACCATTTGCTATTCCTCAACTAACCATTCCATAACTCGGAGCCCTTCGGCTTCGCTCAGGGACCTCCTTTGTTCGAGATTAGCATTCGCAGGTTCTGCAAATGGATTTATATGATATATTTGAAACAAATGTAAGAGTTTAGCATAAATCATATGTTAAGCTCATATTAATAAATTGTTAAAGTTTTATTTGTTCAACCCTGCAGGTATTTTTTTGGTTAGTCATATTTTATGCATTCAAACCACCTGGTATCCTTCCAAAATAATTCGATTTTATTATCTTTGAACAAATCAGAAAAGACATGATAAAACATTGCAACCTCTCTTTATTATTAATATTTTCACTTTCTGTTTCCGCACAAAAAGCGATGAACACTACTAAACCGATTACCAGCAATATGTATTCTTATGATACCACCAGAATTTATGATGTAATGGCCAAGGCCCGCAGAGGAGAAGAAATCACGCTTGGCTTTATAGGAGGCTCTATTACGAAAGGTTTTGCTGCCTCATCGGACAGCAAACGCTGGATCAATCTCGTAACAAATTGGTGGAAAACAACCTTCCCAAAGGCAAAAATTAACATGATAAATGCTGGCATTGGTGGTACTGGTTCCAACATTGGAGCATTCAGGGTAAAAGAAGATTTGCTCAGTCATCAGCCCGATTTTGTTGTGGTTGAATTTGCTGTGAATGACAGCTTGAATGATTTGTCGACCCAAACGATGGAAGGATTGGTGCGACAAATTCTGCAGGACCCCAGACATCCTGCTTTAATGATACTCTGCTTGAGAGAAGAAAAGGGAAAAACAGCCCAAAAATATCACATCCCTGTTGCCAGGCATTATAGAATACCGTTGGTTAGTTTTGCAGACCTTATCGAGGCGCAAGTGATTAAAGATGGGGTTTCCCTTCACAGTTTATTTAGTGATGGATTGCATCCCTTGGATCCCGGCATGAAATACATTGCTCAATTTATTAACGATGAGCTCAGCCGGATTTATCATAAACTGCCTCCTGACAATGAAATGTCTGTTGTTAAAACCAAACTTCCCAATCCGTTAACCACTGAATTATTTGCCAACACTACAAAATATAATAGTACAACGCTAATTGCAAAATCAAACAACGGGTGGAATATATCATCAGATTCGTGGACCGCTGAAACTCCAGGGTCTGAAATTACCTTTGAAGTAAAAGGTTCCGCAATTGCCATTCTTTATTCAAGATATAACACCGTTAACCGTGGTATGGCTGAAGTATGGCTCGACAATGGTAAGCATATCTTGCTAAATGCTCACTGGAATGAAACCTGGGGACCAGCAATAATTTTTAAAATGATCGGAGAATTTCTTGAATCCGATAAGCACACATTACACATCAAAATTGTGAAAGAAAATGACGAATGGAGCAATGGACATTTCTTTCAGCTTCTTAATGTTCTTTCAGCTGAAAAAATAAATGTGAAAAAATAAAAAGAACATTTACAATTATATAACATAGAATTCATGCTCTGCATGTCTGTATATCATTTACATTAATTATATTTGCAAGTCAAAAAACTTTTAAACTTTTAAAACTATGTTTCTAAAAAGAATAAGCATATTAATAACAACCTCTGTTTTATTATTTGCATGCCAAAATGGCAACAAACAAGTAAATCAAACCACTGCTGCTGCAGATTCTTCAAGTATGAAAAACATATCCCAGGAAGTAAAAGCAGTTGTTTATCCACTACCAACACCTTTTCAGATGACCAAAATGCTCAATAGCATGGGTGCCACTTATTCATCTGCAATTCTTAATCCGGTTAATAAAGCTGGAGAATATTTTACAGAAAGAATCAAAGCAGTTAATTTAGGTGTTTATGGCGCTGACCTGGCTTATGTTACAAGCTATGATCAAAAACAAGATATGCAGCTTTACTCTAAGGCTTTGAAAACTTTAGTTGATGAGCTGGGTGTTAACATCGATTTCAGCAGGTTGCTGACCGATGATTTTAAACAAAAAGTAAATAACAAAGATTCGCTCGTTAACATTATAACCCAAACATATTACGAAACTTATAAATACCTGAACCAAAAAAGCAATCCTGAGCTTGCCGTAATGATGGTTTCGGGTATGTGGGTAGAATTAATGTACATTGCCACCAACATTTCAAAAGAAACTTACCACAATTCCAATATTGTGAAAATGGTTGCAGGACAAAAAGATTCGTATTTTAAACTGATGAATATATTGAGCCAGTATAATCAAAAGGCAGATATTAAAGAACTTGAAAATAAACTTAAGGATTTAAAACCGGTTTATGAAAAAGTTCAGAGCGGCCTTTCCGAAACAGATTACTTGCTCATTTTAAAAACAATTCAATCCGTAAGAAAGTCGTTCGTATCCTAACGAAATTAATCTTATAATATAACAATTTACAGCCCTTGCACACGCGGAGGGCTGTGTTTTTTTTAAGTTAGCTATGAATGAATCCATTCTAAAAGCGTTAATGCATTTATTCGCAATTGTTGCCGATGTAAACAAAGATGGTTACTCCGGCAATGAGCGTAGTATTGTTATGGACTATCTGCATCGGCAATATAGCCATGAAATCGTAAAAAAATACATCGAATACTTTGACCAACAAGTAAAGCACTATCATCCGGATTCGATGCATTCCAATGATACTGAAAACAGAAAACAAAATATTCTGAACGAGGCTATTATCATTGAGCTATGTAATCAAATCAACGAGGAACTGGAGCAGGAACAGCGGTTTATTGTACTCGTTTACCTTCTGGATTTTATTAATCGTGGTGATGCTCTTACAAGGAACGAGATACGGTTTGTTACGTCCGTAGCCTACCAGCTTAAAATACAAAAGGATGAATTTAAAGATGCCAAGACCTTTACATTTGGTGAATTAAATGAAATAACCCACAAAGAAAGACTCTTATTTATCGATGCCAATCCTGCATCGGACGACCCTGAAATAAAACATTGGCCCATTGACAAAATGGAAGGCAGAATAGTGGTTCTGCACTTACCCAGCACAAACACATACGTTTTCAGGTATTACGGAAACCTTGTTCTATTTTTCAACGGCCATAATATCAAGCCAAATCGCTCTTACATCTGGTCCGTAGGCTCAATAATAAAAAATCAAAAAATCGGTGCCTTATACTTTAGCCGCATGGCAGGGCGCTTCATTCAGGCAAGTGTCGACAGTAATTTTGTCTTTACGGCTGAAGATATAGAATTTACCTATCGCAACAGCAGCAATGGCGTAAAACGCTTTAATCTTACGGAAGATTCGGGACGCCTGATCGGAATTATCGGAGGAAGCGGTTCGGGTAAATCGACCCTTCTGAATGTATTAAATGGAAACCTTAAACCCAAAGCCGGTACTATTCGGATCAACGGATATGACATTCACAAAAACAAGTACCTACTGAAAGGTGTAATTGGTTATGTATCGCAAGACGATTTATTAATCAAGGAATTAACGGTATTCCAAAACCTTTATTACAATGCCCAGCTCTGTTTTGCTGATTATTCCGAAGAAGAGATAAAGCAGGTTGTTGAACGGGCTTTAATCGACTTTGATTTGGTAGAAGCACGCGACCTAAATGTTGGAGATGCCTTTACCACCATTCTTAGCGGCGGACAACGTAAACGTTTGAACATTGCTCTCGAATTGATACGGGAGCCTTCAATATTGTTTGTAGATGAGCCTAACTCGGGTTTATCATCGGCAGATTCTGAAAAAGTAATCAGTCTGTTGAAACGGCAGGCTTTAAAAGGTAAGTTGGTAATTACCAATATTCACCAGCCATCATCGGATTTATTCAAGATGTTGGATAAGCTTCTTGTAATGGATCAGGGTGGCCGCATCATATACTACGGCAACCCAATCACTGCTATTACTTATTTTAAGAGGGCGTCAGAATACGCTGATGCTGAAGAAAGCGAATGCCCTAGTTGCGGGAATATCAATGCCGACCAGATCTTGCGAATTGTTGAAGCACGTGTAGTTGATGCCAACGGTCGACTAACACGTAAGCGAAAGACTTCTCCTGAGGAATGGTATCAGATGTACCTCGAAAATATTGACGTGAAAGTTCGCCAAACAAATCGTGAACATGATTCGTCGGTTCCGAAAAGTAACTTCCGAATTCCGCATCACATCAAACAATTTAAAATATTCCTGCAGCGTGATATTCTTGCAAAGTTTCACAACAAACAATACCTGTTCCTCAGTGCAATTGAAGCACCACTTCTTGCTTATATTCTGGCATTCTTCTGTAAGAGATATACCTTTGTGGAAGGCGTACCAACCTATATTTTTGGCAAAAATCCCAATATCACCGCATTTCTTTTTATGAGTGTTATTGTGGCTTTATTTTTGGGAATGGTAATTAGTGCTGAAGAAATCTTTAAGGACCGGAAAATTTTAAAGCGTGAAAAGTTCCTAAACCTCAGTCGTTCCAGCTATTTATTTTCCAAAATCGGGATTCTGTTTACTATTTCGGCAATCCAAACCTTCATTTTTATCATCATAAGCAATAGCATACTCGAAATTAAGGGTATGGATCTTTATTACTGGCTTATTTTGTTTACCACCTCGTGTTGGGCTAATTTGATAGGGTTAATAATTTCAGCCGGTCTTAACTCAATTGTTACAATATACATTATGATCCCACTCATACTGGTGCCGCAGCTTCTTTTTAGCGGAGTGGTAGTTGAGTTTGACAACATGCACAAAAAAATAGCTTCGGAAAAATACGTTCCCATTATAGGAGATCTGATGACCTCACGTTGGACGTACGAAGCCCTTATGGTAACTCAGTTTAAAGACAATTATTTTGAAAAGAAGTTTTTTGATGCAGAAAAAGAAATTCAGGAGGCAATTTATTACAAATCTTATTGTTTGCCTCAATTATACAGGCTTGGAGAAGAGTCCCAAAAATTAAAGAAGACAGGTCTGGATTCTGGTAAACTAGCGCAAAATTTATTAATTGTTAAAAACGAGATATCCAAGGTCTGTCGCGATTTGAATTGGAAAATGCCTGATTTTGTCGACAGTCTTCAGATTGCCAGGTACCAGAAAAGCCTGTCAATATCGTTAAATGATTTCCTAAGTAAAACGAATAAACAATACATCTATCAATATAACACCGCAATCAACAAGCGCGATGGTCAGTATTCTGACATGGTAAAGCAATTAGGCAGTAATGATGAATTTATCAAATGCAAACAAAAATATTACAACAATCAGTTGGCTGATGTAGTTACCAATAGTATGAGAATCAAAGAATATGAATTTCAGAGCGGAGAAATGATTAGAATCAAAGATGCAATTTTCCGTACCCCGGATTCAAAAATTGGCCGGGCTCAATTCTATTCCCCTGTAAAAAAGTTCTTTAACACGAAAATTGATACCTTTTGGTTTAACCTGATATTTATATGGTGTTTTATCGGCTGTCTGTTTGTACTCCTTTATTATGATGTCCTTCGTAAGGCAAGTACATACGTCGAAACAATTCAAATCAACCGTCGTAGCCGACGCAGGTTATTAGGCCTTTGGATGATTTCAGAACAATCGCAGGAACAAAAAAGAGCTAAAAAATTAAATTGATAAAGTCCTCCAAATCATAGAAAATCATGCAAAAGTTAAAAGTTATACTTTATGTTATTGTAGCATTATACATAATTTTAATAGTTGTGTGTTTCTTTATACAAACCAAACTAATATTTTACCCATCCAAAATTACCCATGATTTCCAGTTTGAAAAATCATATAATTACGATGAAATATTGCTTAAAACCTCAGACAATGAGACTATTAATGGATTATTTTTTAAGGCTAAAAGCGATAAAGTTATCTTATATTTTCATGGTAATGCTGGTAGTTTGGAGAGCTGGCAATATGTCTATAACGATTTAAAGTTCCTGGAATATAATCTTTTGGTAATTGATTTCAGAGGATATGGGAAAAGTTCCGGGAAAATATCAGAGAAGGGTTTATACATCGATGGTCAAACAGCTTACGATTATCTCGTTAAATCAGGGTTTAAGCAAGAAAATATCATTATCTATGGCAGATCAATTGGTTGTGGAATAGCAGTTGATTTAGCCAGCCATAATAAATCAAAAGCTTTAATCCTGGAAGCTCCTTTTGCATCATTCAAAAAATTAGCAAATCATATAGTCCCCTTTTTATTTCCTTCTTTGTTTTTAAACTATTCCTTTGATAATTTGAGTAAAATAAACAAGGTAAATACTCCATTACTAATAATACATGGTAAAAAGGATGGCCTCATACCATTTAAATTCGGCGAAGCTCTCTATAATGAATATAAAGGGCATAAGGAATTTTTAGCAATAGAAAACGGGACGCACAATGATCTTCCTTCCTTTGCCGAATATGGTAAGACGCTCGGAAAATTTTTTGAAAAACTACCAAAATAGTGACATTTAGAGTTTGCTAGTGGGCTTCTTTCTGTAATTAAAAAGAAACAGATTTTTTTCTGAATGTCATGTCATAGTGGTTTATTTGTTATTTTTGGCAAATATTCCAAATGACACGATGAACATTCTACTAATAGGTTCGGGTGGTAGGGAACATGCAATTGCATGGAAACTTACCCAAAGCAAAAAGCTAAAAAAGCTGTTTATTGCCCCTGGTAATGCGGGTACGCAACAAATCGGGGTCAATGTTAATATTGCAGTCAACGATTTTGAAAAGCTTGGCAAATTAGTCCTTGATGAGCAAATAGACATGGTTATTGTGGGCCCCGAAGAACCACTCGTTAAAGGTATTCATGATTATTTTCTTGAAAATGCAGATTTAAAGCATATACCTGTTATAGGTCCTGCCAAGAAGGGCGCCATGCTCGAGGGCAGTAAAGATTTTGCCAAACAATTTATGATCAGGCATAACATACCCACGGCGCGATATAAAAGTTTTACTGCATCTGGCTTACAAGATGCCTGCGATTTCCTCACCACCCTCACTCCTCCATACGTTTTGAAGGCTGATGGATTGGCCGCAGGCAAAGGTGTCCTTATTCTGGACAATATTGATGAAGCCAAAAAAGAGCTTGAGATGATGTTTGCCGGTAAGTTTGGGCAAGCAGGCACTACCGTTGTTATAGAAGAGTTTTTAGAAGGTATTGAGTTATCCGTATTTGTGCTCACGGATGGCATTTCGTATGTGCTTTTGCCTGAAGCCAAGGATTACAAGCGTGTGGGTGATGGCGATTCCGGTCCAAACACAGGGGGTATGGGAGCTGTTTCGCCCGTTCCTTTTGCCGATGCTTCTTTTATGAATAAAATAGAAGAACGTATTATCAAACCTACAATTACTGGCTTGCAACTCGACCAGATCCCTTATAAGGGTTTTATTTTCTTCGGGTTGATTAAGGTGAAAGGCGAACCTTACGTAATTGAATATAATGTTCGCTTGGGCGACCCCGAAACCGAAGCTGTGATGCCCAGGATACAATCTGATTTGCTGGAATTGTTTCAGGCAGTGGCAAATGGCAAACTCTCCGAAAGTAAGCTTATCACTAACAGTAGAACAGTTACTACCGTAATGCTTGTATCTGGCGGATATCCCGGATCATATGAAAATGGTAAAGAAATGTTTAATTTTGAAAAGGTAAAAGATAGCCTTCTCTTCCATTCAGGAACAAAAGCCGATGGTAATAAGATTTTAACCCATGGAGGACGTGTATTAGCCATAAGCTCCTACGGAAATAACATTGAAGAGGCTCTGGCATTATCAAATAAATACGCAGCGGTTATCGATTTCGATGGAAAATACTATCGCAAGGATATTGGTTTCGATTTATAGAAACTTACCGCATTTTCTTTGCGCCTTCGCGCCTTTGCGGTGAATAAATAATTAAAAAAGGTTTTTTCATGTTGCTTCGTTTTTTTCGCTCCACCACAACACAGATGATTATCATGATCCCACTCATGGGGATCTTGCTATGGCTGCATTCTATTTTAAAAACTCCGGTCGTTTACTTTTTGTTTGACAGAACCCCCATGCCGCTTTATAAGTTTGTTACTGACTTGTTGCCCCCTACATCAGGGAAAGCTACAATCTTTACTTTAGCCTTGGTTATTATACAGGGTTATTGGCTGGTAAGACTTAATACACGGTTTCTTTTTATTAATACCCGTACATACATGCCTGCAATATTATTTGTATTGCTTTGCACTTGTATTCCGGATCTTCAGCGGTTAAATCCAGTAATATTTTCTGGCTTTTTTCTTTTACTTGCCATAGAGAAAATCTTTGAATCGTATCGTACAGCTAAACTTGCTTACCAATATTTTGTTGCTGCTTTTTATATTTCCATTGGTTCGTTGTTTTATCCATACGTTTCATTTTTCATGTTTTTTATATGGGCAGGACTTGCTGTACTCAAACCATTTAATTGGCGCGAATGGGTATTTACATTTACAGGTTTTTTAGCGCCCATATTTTTTACATTTAGCTTCTATTATTTGGTGTATAACGATCCGTTACGATTATATCATGATTATAAGGCAGCATTCAGCATAGGTTTCTATTTTTCAAACTATCATGTTTCCACAATTATTTTCTTAGGAACTTTGGCATTACTCATTTTAATTGCCAGTCAGTTCATGATACGAACATTCCAAAGCATGAAGATTCTTCCACGTAAGGCGTTCACGATAATTTTTTGGTTGTTTGTAAATACCTTGGCAGTATATATTTTAATTCGTCAGGCTTCTGTGGAAATGATATTTCTGGCTGCCATACCCGTCTCCTACCTGCTAACAAATTACTTTACATTTATGAAAGCACGCCTCTGGGGCAACTTTTTCCTGATCCTGTTAATTGGTTTGATTATCTGGATTCAAATGGTGTGAAGAAATAAAAAATGTGATGAAGTAAGAAGTTATGGAGTGATTAAGAAGGGATTTTCGCAAATAAGAAATGCTTCATAACCTCATCTCTTCATAACCTCATTGTTTTTGAATCAACTCATCACTGAGAGTACCAGAAGCTATTTCCCTGACCTCGCCGGTCATACGTATATTCCATGCTTCATCAATTTCAATATTGAGCTTACCTCCTGGCATTTTAATGGTTACATTTCGATCAATCAGCCCCTTTTTTAACATTGCAGAAGCCACAGCACTGGAAGAACTTCCGGAAGCAAGTGTATAACCAGCTCCCCGTTCCCAGATAATTATTTCCACTTCCTTACGGGATAAAACCTTTACAAACTGAACATTGATACGATTAGGGAACAAGGCGTTATTTTCAATAAAAGAACCATATTCTTTAATTTCTTCCACATCAAGGTGATCAACCAAAATCACACAATGAGGATTACCGACTGAAACACAATGCATCAGATATTTTTTGTCTTTGATTGCCAGAACTTCACCAAAACATTCTTCTTTGGGCCATTTAACAGGAATTGCAGATGATTTGAATATTGCTTTACCCATATCCACTTTGATCATGAATGCTTTTCCATTCTTCTCTTCCAATATCTCAGAGGTTACAATACCTCCGAGTGTTTCTATGTTAAATATTTTTTGTTTTGCGAACCCATAATCGTACAAGTATTTCGAGAAAATTCGAATACCATTGCCACTCTTCTCTGCTTCGGATCCATCCGGATTAAAGATTCGTAGTCCGAACTCTGCATTCTTGCCAGGAACTTTTAAAAGAATACCATCAGAACCTATCCCATAGTGGACATTGCATATTAACTTGATTTGATCAATGGTTAATTTAAAATCCAGATCGCTATGATTCAGTATTACATACTCGTTACCAAGGCCATGAGTTTTAACGAAGAAGTTTTTCATCTGTTTATTTTTACTTTTTTAATAATGTCAGATGGAATACGCCATGAAATAATCACTTTCGGTTGTTGTGAAAATTTTTCTCATGGCTATTTCATAAGGTTATATTAGAGCCAGGAACCAAGAATTAAAAGTTAAGATGTATTTCATCCTATTGAAATTAATTCATTAATTCATACGTAAATAATTTTTTAATTAAGGTCGTATGGAACTCCATGTTTGCTATTTTCATTGGTGTTTGTGTTTCTTCGCAAACATGTTCGTTTCATAACATATTATTTTTTTAATCATTCTCTGAACACAAAATTATCAAATTGTTTAATTTTATATCTTTGTAATCATTGAAATATTACAATTTTATTTGAATTATTATGGCCTTTATCAACGAACATTATTTGAAATTGAAAGCCGGATATTTGTTTCCGGAAATCGGTCGCAGGGTAAAAGAATATGCAGCTGCACACCCCGACAAAAAAATTATTCGCATGGGCATTGGCGATGTTACCTCACCATTAGTGCCAACAGTTGTTAAAGCCTTTCATGAGGGAGTTGAGGAAATGGGTAATGCCAGCACCTTTAAAGGTTACGGCCCAGAGCAGGGATACGATTTTCTTCGTGAAGCCATTGCTTTAAATGATTATAAATCCAGAGGAGTTGATATTTCGGCCGATGATATCTTTGTTTCCGATGGTGCAAAGTGCGATACCGGTAATATTCAGGAAATTTTCGGACTGGACAATAAAATTGCCATTTGCGACCCCGTATATCCGGTTTATGCCGACACCACTGTGATGTCTGGCAAAACAGGCAATTGTATGGATAATGGTTACTTCGAAGGTATTATTTACATGCCTTGTACGGAAGAGAACGGATTTGTCCCTGATATTCCTAAGCAAAGACCCGACCTTATCTTTTTATGCTTTCCCAATAACCCTACCGGAACCGTTGCTACAAAAGAAGTTCTGGCAAAATGGGTAAAGTATGCCATTGAAAATAAAAGCATTATACTTTTTGACGCTGCTTACGAAGCATTTATAACAGATCCTTCAATCCCACATTCAATTTACGAAATTGAAGGTGCAAAACAGGTGGCCATTGAATTCCGCAGCTTTTCAAAAACAGCAGGGTTTACAGGTACACGTTGTGCTTTCACGGTTATTCCGCAGGAACTGATTGCCTATGACAAATTGGGTAATCCACATGCCGTAAAACCATTGTGGATGCGCAGGCATACCACCAAATTTAATGGCGTTTCTTATCCTGTTCAAAAAGCAGCAGCCGCCATTTATACTCCACAAGGCAAAAAAGAGGTAAAGGATGTTATCAATTTCTATCTGGAAAATGCCCGCATCATGATCCAAAGCCTTACTGAAACCGGATTCAAAGTTTTTGGCGGAGTAAATGCTCCATACGTTTGGGTTAAAACCAAAAACGGTCTCAAATCCTGGGATTTCTTTGATAAGCTTCTGAATGAAGCCAATGTTGTTGGCACACCTGGCGCAGGGTTCGGACCTTCAGGCGAAGGCTATTTCAGATTCTCTTCTTTTGCCGACAGAAGCAATGTAATCGAAGCCATGGAAAGGATTAAGAAGTTAGAGATGGTTGGGGATCTGGAAACGGCCGCTGCGAAGATGTTCAAGAGTTAAAATGGGGAAAGTGCATGAAGTACTTGGAATGCCTAAAGTTTGAAGTAATGCAAAGTGAATGCTTTGTTAACCTCAGATAATTTATCACTGTAGAAATTGTTATATTGCAAAAATCAAGCTTTAACATCATGTAAATATTCTATTTAGCGTTTTTGTATTATTTATAACCGAACTCTTCCAGTTCTGCAGACGCTGGCATTATACTGGGTGATCAAACCTGGCAGCGTCAGCAGTTCCCAGCATTAAATTGTTTAACCCACTTCCTACATTCTCTTACAAACTCCAAACCTTCAATCATCGAAAATTAAATAACTTTCCCCAATGTACGAAAATGAACATTTTGTTCGATAATGTTACAATGTGAGGATAATTAGCCTATTGGAGATCAATTTATAATGCTAATATACATTTAGTTATATCATTTGGCATGCCTATTGATATAGGTATATCACGAACGATAAAAATTAAATGGGAAGTCATGAAAACATTAAAACATAACCTAGTCGTTGCCATGTTAGCTATTTGTATTGCCACCGTTACTGCATCAGCACAACGAAAAAACAAAGTAGCTAAAGGGTCAGTTGTACGTGCCAGGCTTTTGGATCTGTTATCTGGTTCCGATATTAAAGAAAGCGGATTAGCTGATATTTTCTTTCAACTTGAAAATAATCATATTAATGTGTTGGGCGTTGAAGGTAGCAATTCAAAGTTGAACAAGCAGATCATGACCTGGCTGGAAACCAATTATGTTTACTTAAATGGAGAAGACGAACAATACCAGGTTATCATCAATATGAACGGAGCCAAAGCATCGGTAGGTAATGAGGAGGCACAGGCCAGACTGCGTGCAATGATGGCTGAAATTATGAATCATTCAGATATTGATGATAAAGGTGCTGCTAACATTATGTTTTCTGTGTCCGATAAAAAACACCTGCAAGTGCTTAATGTAACTGGATCTGATAATTATCTTTCAACACCTGTAAAAAACATGATCAATCAGGCCGATATTTCAGTTCCCGAAGGATTAAAAGGTAACTACGAAGTAAGTGTAACATATTAGATATCTCTCAATATCTTCAGCTCATCTTTGTGCAGGCGAAAAAGGCACGAAGGTGAGTTTTTCTTTTTTGATATTTTAAAAACAAAACATTTTCAACTACATTTGCAGCCAACTAGCAAAAAAGCTTGACCATGGCTACAGAAGATGTATTTAAAAAACTTATCTCCCACTCAAAGGAGTACGGCTTTATTTTTCAATCGAGTGAAATTTACGATGGCTTAAGTGCCGTTTACGATTACGGACAATATGGTGTTGAACTTAAAAACAACATTAAAAAGTATTGGTGGGATTCCATGGTACTGCTTCATGAAAACATTGTAGGTATCGACTCTGCAATTTTCATGCACCCCGAAATATGGAAAGCCTCTGGCCACGTGGGCGCTTTTAACGACCCGTTGATTGATAACAAGGATTCGAAAAAACGTTATCGGGCAGATGTGCTCATTGAAGACCATATTCAAAAACTTGAAGATAAGGCCAACAAAGAAGTTGAAAAGGCAGCCAAACGTTTTGGTGAGGCTTTCGACGAAGAAAAATACAGAGCCACAAGTCCACGTGTACTTGAAGTCCAGGAACAAATTAACCAGGTAAAAGCAAGAATGGTAAAAGCACTTACCAATGATGACCTTGCTGAAATCAAACAAATCATTGTTGATGCTGAAATTGTTTGTCCTGTTTCCGGAACACGCAACTGGACCGATGTTCGCCAGTTTAACCTGATGTTTGAAACCAAGCTGGGATCTGTAAGTGAGGAAGCCAACATTATATATCTCAGGCCTGAAACTGCCCAGGGTATTTTCGTTAATTTTTTGAATGTTCAAAAATCCGGACGTATGAAAATACCATTCGGAATTGCCCAAATAGGTAAAGCTTTTCGCAACGAAATTGTTGCCCGTCAGTTCATTTTTCGCATGCGCGAATTCGAACAGATGGAAATGCAGTTTTTCATTGCGCCGGGGACAGAAATGGAATGGTTCAAAACATGGAAGGACGCCCGACTCAAATGGCACAAAGCCCTTGGGTTGGGAGATGCAAAATATCGTTTTCACGATCATGATAAACTTGCTTTTTATGCAAACGCTGCTACCGATATTGAATTTGAATTTCCTTTCGGGTTTAAAGAGGTAGAAGGTATACATTCACGCACTGATCATGATTTAGGCAGTCACCAGAAATTCTCGGGAAAGAAGCTGCAGTATTTTGATCCTGACCTTAACCAAAGTTATGTACCGTATGTAATTGAAACGTCCATAGGCGTTGATCGTATGTTTTTATCGATACTTGCTACTGCATATGATGAGGAGATACTTAAAAAAGAAGATGGCAGCGAAGACATGCGTGTAGTATTACGTATTCCCCCCGCCCTGGCTCCTGTTAAACTGGCTATTTTCCCGTTGACGAAGAAGGACGGTCTGCCGGAAAAATCACGTGAAATCTACGAAAATCTCAAATTTGATTTCAACTGTCAATACGAAGAAAAAGACGCCATTGGTCGTCGCTATCGTCGTCAGGACGCGATTGGCACGCCCTACTGCATAACAATTGATCATCAGACACTGCAGGATAATACAGTTACGATTCGTTATCGAGACACCATGGAACAAGAGAGGGTTCCTGTTGACCAATTACTGGCGATTATCAGCGAAAAAGTAAATATCAGAACGTTGTTGAGAAAATTAGTTTGAAAAAGGTTCTCATCATAACTTATTATTGGCCGCCTGCTGGTGGATCAGCCGTATATCGGTGGTTGAAATTTACGAAGTACCTGCGCGAATTCGGGTGGGAACCTATCGTGTATACAGCCGAAAATGGTGAATACGCGGAATTTGACCCCGAAAATGAAAAGGACATCCCTTCCGGGATAACCATTTTGAAACAGCCCATCTGGGAACCATATCAATTATATAAACGGTTCATCGGACAAAAGAAGACCGAAAAGGTGAATGTTGGTTTTCTTACCGAAAAGAAAAAACCTGCATTGGCAGAGCGCGTGTCAGTTTGGATCCGGGGTAATTTTTTTATTCCAGATGCCCGGTGCTTTTGGATTAATTCGTCTGTAAAATATCTTTCGAACTGGCTTGCTGCAAACCCGATAGATATGGTTATTTCATCGGGTCCCCCACACAGCACGCACCTGATTGCAATGAAACTTAAAAAGCGTTTCACTTTACCATGGATAGCCGATTTCAGAGATCCCTGGACCAAAATCGATTTTTACAAAGAGTTGCATCTTACATGGCTGGCTGATAAAAAACATCACCGTCTCGAAAAGCAAGTAATCACTACTGCTGATTGTATTGTTACGGTTGGTAACCAGATAAAGGAAGAGTTTGAAGCGCTGGGTGCTAAAAAAACTGTTGTGATTACCAATGGTTTTGACGCCGCAGACCGCATCCAGGAAACCATTGAATGTGACAGGGAATTTACCCTGGCCCATTTCGGCACGGTTAATAAAGCCCGGAATCCTGAATTACTCTGGCAGGTACTTGCGGAACTTGTTGAAGAAAACAAGGAATTTGCAAAAGACCTAAAAATAAAATTCGTAGGAAGGATTGATCAAGCGGTGCTGGCATCAATCCAAAAATATAATCTTGAATCGTCCCTTATTAAAATTGATTTTCTTCCTCACAAAGAGGTATTAAAATTGCAAAAACAATCGCAGATATTGCTGTTACTGATTAATCAGACCCATAACGCCCAAGGTATTCTCACCGGGAAGTTTTTCGAATATCTGGCAGCCGAACGACCTATTCTTGGGATCGGTCCGACGCAAGGGGATGTTGCCGACATTCTCACCCAATCCAAAGCAGGAAAGATGGTGGATTTTACCAATCATAGCAGTTTAAAGCAAACATTGCTGTCTTTCTATGCTGACTATAAAGCCAGCCAGTTATCAGTAAATCCTTCCGGGATAATGAAATATTCAAGGTATGAGCTGACAAGGAAGTTAGCGGAGGTTATGGATAGTTTGGGCTGAATAAAAAAGCCTTCAGCCTATTTGCTTCAGCCAAGACTAAATAAATAATTGCGACGCAGTCACTTATTCTATTTGCTCGAGCGCGTTTTCTAACGCGCTCGGTTAATAACCCACAAGTTTTGGTGAATATGAAAATCTCCAGTCCCTTACTCCCCTACCTTCAACCGAAAGCCAATTCCATGCACATTTTCAAGTACCACTTTATCATCATTTTTCAGGTATTTCCTTAATTTTGAAATAAATACATCGAGGCTTCGACCTTTGAAATAACTGTTATCGGCCCAAAGTTTCAAAAGAATCTCATCTCGCTTCACAATGTTGTTTCTTCTGTCATATAACATAGTCAAAAGTTCAGATTCTTTGTAAGTAAGTTCAATGCTGTCATCATCGATAACCAATAGCTGATTGGCAGCGTCAAAAGTGTACTTTCCAATTGTTTTCCTGTTACTTGCTGTCGAGTCGGTTAATTTACTTCTTTTGATAAAAATTTTTATTTTCAGCACCAGTTCTTCAATGCTAAAGGGTTTGGTAATATAATCGTCACCACCGATTTTCAAGCCTCGAATTTTATCCTCAAAAGTCGATTTAGCAGTAATAAACAGAATTGGTATCTGAGCATTTGTTTCACGTATTTTTCGGGCAAGGGAAAAACCGTCCATGCCAGGCAACATAACATCCAGAATGCACAGATCGTATGTTTGGGTTTGATATTTTTTCAAGGCATCTTCAGCATTTTTACAAAGATCAATTTCAAATCCTTCAAGCATGAGATTATCGCTGGTTAGAAACGCCAATGCAGGATCGTCTTCAACATAAAGGATGACTGGTTTGGCTTCCATTTTATTATTTTAAAGGTATAAAAATCTTAAAAATCGTATACTGTTCAGGTTCACTCTCCACAGTTATTTGCCATCCATGCTTTTTGCAAACATTTTTAACATAATACAATCCTAGCCCCAAACCACCATTGTTAGGTTTAACATCGGATATGCGATAAAACTTATTAAAGATTTTATTGAGATGCTTAGGGGCAACGCCAATACCACTATCCCGAATGGCCAATACCAGAAATTTAGGAACTTCGGAGGTGGACACTGTGATTGTTTTATTGGAGGAAGAATATTTGATCGCATTGTCAATCAAATTTATAATAATGTTGGTAAAATGTATTTTATCAGCAAAAATTTTATCGTGTTCAGCTTCGAGTTTACATGATATTTCAAAATCCTTATTCAATGATTGAAAACTTTGAACGATCGGAAGAATAAGCGCATGCAGACCCATTTCTTCTTTCTGCAAATCAAAACCTTTTTTATCAATCCGGGTTATTTGCAGGATTTTTTCCAACTGTTCATTCAACCGTCTGGTTTCAGCGCCTATAATATTTGCGTAAGTCAACAAACGTTCGGGTTGATTACATATATCCGGCTTGGATAGCACTTCCGACGAAATAAGTATAGATGAGATAGGTGTTTTAAACTCATGAGCCATGTTATCTATAAAGTCCTTCTGCAATTCCGATAACCTTTTTTGTTTGAGGATGACATAAAGAGAATAAGTAAAGAAGATCATGACCATCAGTAACAAACCCGAAAATATAATCCATATCGACAATTTACCAATAAGATAGCTTTTTTGTGTAGGAAAGTTAACACCGAAATAATACACATACTGCTCATATTTAGGCAGTGTCTTTTTAGTTTTTATTACATTGGCTGAACCCGATGCCTCAACATAATCTCCATAAATCATTTTATCGGTGTGACAATTATATATGCCATACTCAAAATCGAGATTCAAATTGCAATTTCTGAATTCTTTTTGAAGATAAAATTCAAGAAGGTTAGGTTCTATGTTACCTTGAGACTCTACAACAAAATAATTGGGAGATAACTGTTTGACAGGATTACTGATTGAAGGCTGAATGGAATCCAGCAACGCCAGGTCATCAGCTACTTTCCTGAGAGCTATCTGAGCCGATTGAGTGAATTTACGTTCATTTAAATTCCATGTCTTCCAGATGAAATACAATTGAAAAAGAAGTATACCTGCGATGGCAACTGTTCCAAGCAAAACAACCCAACGGATGTGTGCGCTCTTCATTTTATTCGTTTCAAGCCAAATTAGACTTTTTCAATCATATCACAAAATACCTTAACATTTCATTAACAAAATTTAGATTTTCATTAACCATCCTTTAAGAAATGTTAACACTAATATTGCTGAGGGTTCATTAGTTTTGTAGCAGCTTATTCAAGCAAAAACTGAACAAATTTTAAACTAAAAATTTTAAGCTATGAGAAAGATTTTCCTGGTATTATTAACAGTATCTATCCCATTGTTGAATACTTTGGGACAAACGGCAGAAATGACCAAATCGGATAAAGTTTCCTACGAGTGGAATAGTAAGATTTTGGACTTGGGAACCATCAAGCATAACAAACCTGAGACCGTTGAATTTAAATTGAAGAATAATGGAGATGCAGCCATAGCTATTGTTAAGGCTGAAGGAAGTTGCGGATGTACCCAAATTACTTATCCTCCCGAACCAATCAAAGGCGGCAAAACCGGTATTTTGAAGGCTACCTACAATGCCGCATCAGTAGGCACCTTTACCAAAACTGTAAGGGTTAGTTTAAGTGATGGTACCACCGAAACGCTTACTATTAAGGGGACTGTTGCGGAATAGTAACCGAAAAGGCACGAAGACGCAAAGGATCATGCCCCAATTTCATTTGGATCTATAGTAATAACAATCACTGTAAGGAGATTCCTCCCTCTGGTCGGAATGACACTCGATGCTGTGAAAGAAGAGGGAGAAGGTAAAGGCTGGCTAAACCAGCCTTTACCTTCTCCCTCCCAACCAATTTAAATCAGACTGTCATTCAGAGCGAAGCGAGGAATCTCCTTATCTGGGTAGGGAATATTTAAGAATAGCGATGAATCTCCTTATGTACTTTGAATCAGCCTCGGATGCTTTGCCAAACATAGCTCTGAACAACCCGTAGCAGGGAATAGTCAAATTAATTATATTCTTAAAATTAAAAATCCAATGAATTCAAAATCAATTTCATTAATAGTAATACTTGTAATCGCATTTAGTTGTTGTGTTGCCGGGCAGGATAATACAAAGCCTCCTTTGGTAAAGGAAAATTTCAATCTTGACAAAGCTAAAGAAGACAAGGTGGGATATGTTCAAGCAGTTAAAGTTGGTAATACCATTTATGTGTCGGGTTCTGTGGGATCGGGCAACATGGTAGATGCTTTAAATATGGCGTATGGTAAAATCGATAAATCATTAAGACACTACAATCTGGGTTTTAAACATGTAGTTAAGGAAACCATCTACACAACTGCCCTCGATTCTGTTATTAAATACAAGGATGTCCGTAAAAACTATTACATCAATGATTATCCTGCGGCTTCCTGGGTGGAAGTAAGGCGTTTGTCCAATCCAAATAAAATAGTGGAAATAGAGGTAACAGCAATATTGCCTGAGGATAAATAATAGGTACAAAAAAAGGGCTGCTTTTGGCAGCCCCGGGTCTATATAATGAAGGGTTTGTAAAAGTACAGGGGTTACTGTACAGTCCATTTATAGGTATTTTCAAGTTCTTTCATGGCATTATCTCCGGCTCCCGAAGGAAATATATCCATTGAAATAAAACCTTTACGAGGATTTGCTATTACATTTTGCAATACGCTTACTAACAAATTATTAATTTGCAAATTGGTAAGCTTATTATTCACTATGCTAATGTTTGTCAGATTAATATTTTTTGAAAGATCAATACTTGAGAGTTTATTATCCCGAACTTCGAAAAGCTGCAACATTGTGTTATTTGAAATATCGAGGCTGGTAATATTGTTTTGGTAGCAGCACAACATTTGTAAATTGGTGTTATTGCTTACATCAAGTGAGCTTAAGCTATTACGGTCACAATAAATAGTCTTCAGGTTCGTAAGATTTGAAATATCCAATGCGGTTAATTTATTGACTGAACAATAAATTGATTCTATATTGTTTGAATTCATCATGTTGATGGCTTCGATTTTACCTTCAACACAAAGAACTTCTTTTAAATTTGTTTTTTCTGAAAGATCCAGAGATTTAAGGCAACTATTTCTTGAAATATCTATGGATGTTAAATTGTTGCATTGTGTAAGGTTGATGGATGATATGCGGCAGCGCGAAAGTCTAAGCTTACTGAAATCGTTGACGTTTCCTGAAATACTTACTTTATAATTAGTTGAAAAATTGTATGCATGTGTAATATTTCCTGTTGTGGAAGTTGCTTCAATGTTTCCATCGCCCCAGTTGATTCTTATTTTACCACTGGCATTTGGTCTGGTTATGCCAATATTTAATGTAGCAAGGGTATCCTGACTGGTTACAAAATCTAATTTACTTACGTCGGATTTTTCCAAAAGCACGGAAAATGACTTTGATATGTAACCCGCTAAAGTATACAAACTTAAGGTATCAGTGAATGTATTATACCCGTCTTTAGAAACTGTGAGGACATACTTTCCTTTTCCTTCGTTCAAAACGGTATTGTTTACTCCGGATTTAAGATCCTGATCGACAATAATATTCGATTCCTGGCTGATGGTCAGATGTGCACTTGTAAATTCAAAATTTTGAACATCGGAATTATAAACATAGACTCCTATCATGAAATCAAAGCTGGCTTCTCCTATAAAATTAAAGGTAGCATAGCCGAAATCCTGAGGTCTTTTGCCCAAAGTGTTCGTAACCTGAAGCGAAAGATTGGCTATTTCACCATTATCAACTACGAAATACAATGGCAGTGTTTTACCTGTAAAGCTTTTGATTGAAGTTCCTACCGGAACAACCTGGTTAACTAAACTTTCATTATCAATTACCATGAATTTTGTGAGCTTATAATTACCCGGCATAATTGAAATGAGATCACTGCAATAACTACCATTTTTATTGGAAACCCGAACCTGCTTGTTGTTATAAACTATCGAGCCATCCGTGGTTTCGATGCTGATTACAATGGCAGTGGCCCCGGAAATGGAATCAGATGCAGCGCTTTTAAGTGCATTCAGACCAAAAGTAAAAGCGATGGTACTTTGAGTTTCTTCCTTAAGATTTTCTTTGTTACATGAAAAAATAAAAAGGGTGATTGTTACAAAGAGAAGGTAAATACTTTTAGGTGTCATCATTGGGAGCAATTTTATTTGTTTCTGTCTACTGATACGCAGGAGTTACAAAAAGTATTGTTTATTTTGACAAAAGGTCAAACTTTGTCAGTGAACTTCAAAATAAACATGATCAGTGTAATTCTTCATTGTTGTATATTTGCAAATATTTTTCGAGAACCATATTATTATAAACGACTTTATGTCAGAACTTTATTCAAACGAACAAATTAAAGAAAAGGCCATACTCGTGGGTGTTATTAATCACCACCAGAGTGAGGGAGATGTTAAGGAATTCCTCGATGAGTTGGCTTTTCTTACCGACACTGCCGGTGCAGAAGTAGTGAAATCTTTTGTTCAACGGATCGATACTCCTAATCCAAGAACATTAATTGGTTCCGGAAAATTGCAAGAAATTGAAAGTTATGTCAAAGAAAATGAAATAGATTTGGTAATTTTTGATGATGACCTTAGTGCAACTCAATTACGAAATCTTGAACAATCCTTACAGTGCAAGATACTGGATCGTACAAACCTAATCCTGGATATTTTTGCCAAAAGGGCTAAAACTTCTTACGCCAAAACTCAGGTAGAACTGGCTCAATATCAATATTTGCTTCCAAGGTTAACCCGTTTATGGACACACCTTGAGCGACAACGTGGTGGAATCGGTCTACGTGGTCCCGGGGAAACCGAACTTGAAACTGACCGCCGTATAATCCGCGAAAAGATTGCACTTCTCAAGGAAGATCTTAAGAAAATAGATAAACAGATGGCCACTCAACGCAAAGGGAGGGGTAACATTGTTCGTGTTGCGTTGGTGGGTTATACGAATGTTGGGAAATCAACCCTTATGAACTTATTGAGCAAATCGGATGTGTTTGCTGAGAATAAACTTTTTGCAACCCTTGATACTACAGTGAGAAAAGTAGTTATTGAAAATCTTCCTTTTTTGTTGTCCGATACGGTTGGGTTTATTCGCAAGTTGCCTCATCACCTGGTTGAATCGTTTAAATCCACACTTGACGAGCTGCGGGATGCTGATATTCTCATTCATGTGGCAGACATTTCCCATCCAAATTTTGAAGACCAAATTAATGTGGTAAATCAAACACTCTCTGAACTAAAAGCTTCAAACAAACCAATATTACTGATTTTTAACAAAGTAGACGCATATACATACATTCGCAAGGATGACGATGACCTTACAGCCCGTACCAAAGAGAACTTATCGTTTGAAGAAATCAAAAACAGTTGGATGGCTAATTTAAATTATAAGACATTGTTTATATCGGCAACTCAAAAATTAAATATTGACGAATTGCGAACGACATTGTATGAAGAGGTTAAAAGCGTGCATGTTCAAAGATACCCTCATGATCATTTTTTGTATTAATTTCCATTGGAATTTTATTACATTTAACCCTTTGCTGACTGACTATGATTAATAAACGCAAGATAATTAATGATCCTGTTTATGGATTCATTAATATATCTTATGCCATTCTTTACGACTTAATAGAGCATCCATATTTTCAAAGGCTAAGACGTATTCAACAATTAGGCCTAACCAATTATGTTTATCCCGGGGCTAACCATACCCGTTTTCAGCATGCATTAGGCGCCATGTTTTTAATGGAACAGGCCATTGGCGTTTTGCGATCAAAAGGGCAATGCATAACAGAAGAAGAAGCGGAAGGAGTAATGATCGCCATTTTACTTCATGACATTGGTCATGGTCCATTTTCACACGCGTTAGAAAATTCAATTGTACCCGATATTTCACACGAAAAGATGTCTTACCTTTTTATGCTGGAACTAAACCGTCAGTTTCAGGGTAAATTGAGTCTTGCTATTGAAATATTTCAAAACAGATATCCCCGGAAATTTTTAAATCAGCTTGTTTCGAGCCAACTGGATATGGATAGGCTTGATTATTTGCCCCGCGACAGCTTTTTTACAGGGGTTACCGAAGGCATCATTGGTTCGGACAGAATTATAAAAATGCTCACTGTAGACAACGATGAACTTGTTGTTGAAGAGAAGGGAATTTATTCCATTGAAAAATTTCTGGTGGCACGTCGTCTTATGTATTGGCAGGTTTATTTTCATAAAACTGTGATTTCGGCAGAAAATTTACTGGTGAATACACTTAAACGGGTAAAGCAACTTGCGGGAAGGGACGAACAGGTTTTTTCAACACCATACCTGGGCTTCTTTTTAAGAAATGACCTTGACGTGATTCAACAGATTAATAGCGAGGACCCTGATGAACGAAAAATCTTGCTCGATAATTTTTCATTGCTCGAGGACAATGATATTATGGTATCTGCAAAGGTTTGGGCTGATCATAAAGATCGCACACTATCTATATTAAGCCGGAATCTGGTTACCCGGAAATTGTACAAAATTGAATTACAATATCAATCGTTTCCCGATGAGCTGGTTCAGGAACACTCCCAAAGGATTATTAACTTACTGGGTATTGCGGCCGAAGACATCAACTATTTCGTGTTTACGGGTGAAATATCGATTAATACATACAAGACAAGTGATGACAGGATAAAAATTCTTTTAAAATCCGGTGATGTTGTCGATATTACAGAAGCATCGGACATGCTGGATCAAACGGTACTTGCAAAAAGAGTTGTCAAACACTTTTTGTGTTACCCCAAGGGTGAATGATACAAATTAATAATTAGTTTTGAAAAAAGATTTTCTATATGGAATTTACAGCGCAGAACATTGCCGATTTATTGAAAGGAAAGGTTGAAGGGAACCCCGAAACAAAAGTTTCCGATGTTTCAAAAATAGAAGAAGGTGCTCCCGGAACACTTTGTTTTTTGGCCAATCCAAAATACGAGAAATTTTTATATACAACCGATGCATCAGTTGTTATTGTAAATAACGATTTAAAATTAACCGAACCTACAAAGGCAACGTTGATCAGGGTACCTGATGCCTATTCCGCATTTGCCTCGTTGTTGGAGATATACAATTCTACACGACCTGTAAAATCAGAAATTGAGCAACCTTCGAGCATTGCAGCTTCAGCAAAAATTGGAGAAAACGCCTATGTGGGAGCATTTAGTTATATATCCGATAATGTGAAAATCGGGAATAATGTTAAAATTTATCCCCAGTCTTATGTTGGTGAAAACACCATCATAGGAGAAAATACCATCATTAACGCTGGTGTTAAAATTTACCACAACTGTAAAATTGGAAGTAATTGTGTCATTCACAGTGGAACGGTTATTGGTGCTGATGGTTTTGGTTTTGCCCCTCAATCCGAAGACAATAACTACAAGAAAATTCCACAAATAGGAAACGTAATTATCGAAGATAATGTTGAACTGGGTGCAAATGTTACTATTGACCGTGCAACGATGGGTTCAACAATTATCAGGAAGGGGGTTAAACTGGACAACATGGTTCACATAGCTCATAATGTTGAAGTTGGGGAAAATACAGTTATGGCGGCCCAAACCGGAATAGCAGGATCATGTAAAATTGGACGCGATTGTATGTTTGGGGGACAAGTTGCTATTGCTCCTCATTGTGTAATTGCCAATGGCATAAAATTGGGAGGCAAATCAGGCGTTAACGGTTCATTGAAAAAAGAGAATGCAGTAATGATTGGTGCTCCCGTTCAAAATTATGCAGAATTTATGAAATGCTTCGTACTTTTTCGTCGTCTTCCGGAAATGGATCGTGATTTGGATATGATAAAAAAGAAATTAGAAGGTAAGTAGCGCCGCAAATTTATGAAATCCATTATTTTTTTATATCTTGCGACTTGTTTTTTTAGTACTAGTAAACTCATTTTATGATAGTTAAGCAGAGAACAATTCAAAACCCCATATCTGTAAAAGGAAAAGGACTCCACACTGGTGTTGAGGTTGAACTTACATTTCGGCCTGCAGCTGAGAATTTTGGGTATAAATTTAAACGTGTTGATCTCGAAGGTCAACCTATTATTTCTGCTGTGGCAGAAAATGTAGTTGATACATCCCGTGGCACAACCATTGAAGAAAAAGGCGTACGGGTTAGTACGATTGAACATGTAATGGCCGCTTTGAATGGTATGGGTGTCGATAATGTTTTAATCGAGGTGAATGGACCGGAAACTCCCATCGCTGACGGTAGTTCTTCTTTTTTCGTAAAGGCATTGAAAGAAGCCGGAATAGTAGAGCTCGAAGCTGAGCGCAGATGTTATGAAATTAAGGAAAAAATTGTTTATAGCGATAAACAGCGTGGTGTCGAAATAGCTATTTATCCTGATGATCACCTGAATATTGATGTTATGATTGACTATAACTCAAAGGTACTTGGTCATCAGTACGCATTGATTAACTCGATGGATGATTTTGAACAGGAAATCGCCATTTCACGAACATTTGTATTTTTGCACGAAGTGGAATTGCTTCTTAAACATAATCTGATCAAAGGTGGTGACCTTAATAATGCTATTGTGATTATGGATCGCCAGGTTACTCAGGAAGAACTTGATCGCTTGGCCGAACTCTTCCATAAACCTAAGGTTCATGTTAAACCCGAAGGTATTCTGAACAATCTTGATATTCATTTTTCCAATGAACCTGCACGCCATAAATTACTTGACCTTATTGGCGATCTCGCTTTAGTAGGGACTCACATTAAAGGCAGAATTGTAGCTACTCGTCCTGGTCATGCTGCCAATACCGAAATGGCAAAGATTTTACGCCAGATGATTAAACGGGAAGCATTGAAAGGTGATGTTCCTAAATATGACCCAAACCAGGTACCCCTTTATAATATTAGCCAGATTATGGCTATTTTACCACACAGGCCTCCATTCCTTCTGATTGATAAGGTTCTTTCAATGGATGAACGCACAATCATTGGTGTTAAAAATGTGACCATGAATGAGCCTTTCTTTGTTGGGCACTTTCCTGGTGAACCTGTGATGCCTGCCGTACTTCAGGTTGAAGCCATGGCTCAATTAGGTGGGGTATTAGTGCTGAGCACTGTGCCTGATCCCGAAAACTATATCACTTATTTCTTAAAAATTGATAAAGTAAAACTTAGAAAGAAAGTGGTTCCTGGAGACACCATCGTTTTCAAATGTGATATGATTGGTGACATCAGGAGAGGAATAACTACCATGTTTGCCCAGGCTTTTGTGGGTGACTCAGTAGTTAGTGAAGGAGAATTGACAGCACAAATAGTAAAGAATAAAGCCTAAAGCGTTTTTTATGATCAGTCACTTAGCTTACGTTCATCCGGATGCCAAAATTGGCGATAATGTAACTATTGAACCTTTCGCAACTGTTTATGACGATGTAACAATTGGCGAAGGAACATGGATTGGCTCACATGCTGTAATTATGCAGGGTGCGCGTCTTGGGAAAAATTGTAAGGTATTTCCGGGAGCGGTGATTTCCGGAATTCCCCAGGATTTGAAATTTGCCGGTGAATATTCCATAGTCGAAATTGGCGACAATTCCACCTTTCGGGAGTGTGTGACAGTTAACAGGGGCACTGCCGCAAAAGGGAAAACTGTTGTTGGCAGTAATTGCTTAATCATGGCATATGCCCACATAGCACACGATTGTGTAATTGGGAATAATGTTGTAATCGTTAATTCTGTTCAACTGGCTGGTGAAGTTGAAGTTGGTAATTGGAGTATTATTAGTGGCGCCACAGCTGTACGTCAATTTGTTCGTATTGGAGAGCATGTCTATATTGGCGGTTACTGTCAGGTTCGTAAAGATGTTCCGCCTTATGTGAGAGCGGCACGCGAACCACTGGCTTACATCGGAATTAACTCAGTTGGCTTACGCAGAAGAGGATTCTCGAATGATACCATATATGCTATACAAGAGATGTATCGTCGAATATACCAGGGTGGAATGAATCATTCGACGGCTCTTGAAAATATTGAAACAACCATGCCTCAAACACCGGAACGCGATTTCATAATAAGTTTTATTCGCAGTTCAAAAGCCGGAATCATGAGAGGATGGACTTCTGAAACTTCAGACGACTAGATATAATAAGACTTTCGAGAATTTTGTTAGATGACATAAATTTGAGTATTTCCCGTCATTTATTGCGGAATATTACTCAAATGCAATTATTTCGGAAGAAGTATATTTACCGAACGTTAACTTTAATAAGTATGGATGACTTCAGACCGTTGCAGATAAAACATTATCTGGTTTTTAAAGTTGCAGATCAAAAATTTGCCATTGACATTCGTGATATTGAAAGCATACATTCATCAAATAGAAGCGATGTTTTTGATGATATGGAAGATTTGAAAGCAGCAGTGCGTCTACATAAAAAAGTTGTTCCAATAATAAACCTTCGTAATAAACTCAAAATACGCGGTAGTAATAATTTAGTACAACCTTCACTTGTTTTTGTTAAGCAAACTGTGGATAAAGCTGTTTCTTTAGCTGGTGTGCAGGTGGATCAAATCCTCGAGATTGTAGAGACCATGGTTCCTAAAAAACCAAATGGAAAAAGTAACCGCCTCATCAAAGTAATGATCGGTTTAAAAACTGAAGTTATTACTGTATTGAGATTTTGTGATATTGTGGAGCAAGGAGAACTTACAACAATTGAAAACGAATATCTGAACTAAAAAACCAACTTAAATTTTTTATATAAAAGGGGTCTCGGAGTAATTGCTGAGGCCCTTTCTTTATTTTTTTTACTTTTGTCTTCTATTCATTGGGATGTTCGGATGAGGTTCTACCTCGTCCGTCATATGAATGAAGACTGCAACCTGCAAAGATATGATCGGCTAAGGAACCCATAGCCGTCAAGCTAAGGGGAAATACATTAGGCTACTGTGATTTAGCCCTGAAAGGGCTGCATATATTAGCCCAGGGCATCGCCCTGGGTAAGAAAAACGAAGTTTTATTTGAGCCACGATAGCCAATTAATCGAAGTCTTGAATTTATTTTTGGCTCAGAAAAATAGGTCTCTTAATAAGAGTAATAAACCCTTTTATTTTAATACCTTCATCATAGTAAGAGCCAAAATCAAAGATTCTGATAAAATTTCATAATTGGGGTAAATGGAAGCAGGAGGAAATTCCAAACGGCTTCTTTCATAGGTTTTTATTAATCCTTTGCATTGTTTTATAAGGGATAGTGATTCAGTGTCACCATTGAAGAAACAATTTGTAAGGTTAATCATATGAGCGGCATAGTTAAAGGTAAAGTCTTTATTTTCGTTTAGTTGTTTTTTATCCTTTAAGAATGATAATCTCATTTGCTTAATAGATTCATGTTCAAGTTTCTTAAAATTAACCAGTTTTTTGATTGTTTTTTTGCCATTAGGCTCTAAGGTATATTGGATCAAAGGGAAATCGATAATTTTAGTTTGGCCTGCATTATTATTTATAAGATCAAACGTTTTAACAGAAAGTTTAATCATCAATTTGCTTGAATCAACATACAAATGATAAGTAAACAATTCATTGTCCGTGCTTGTAAAAAGTGTAGAATCCGATCTGCCATTTTTGATTAAAAAAGAATGTCCATTATAATAAACACCATTTAAACCAGCTAGTCCTTCAGCACATATAACAAAATCGTGTTGTAAGGAGGAGGTATTGGAGTCTTTTAACCTGATGCATATTTTATATTTTTCGTTCTTGCATTGGCATGGGCGATTTTTATCATCGATTTGCTGGCCGCATGTAATCGAAGCTATCAATAATAATCCTGTTATTAAAAAGATGTTTTTCATTTTAATATATTAGTTGACATTTTTGTTCATTTATTATATAAATACAGGCTGCAGCCTGTAAAATATATTCGGCTAAGGTGGAACCGGTGGAACCTTAGCCGAACTCCGGCTTCGGCTTGGAATTCATTGGAAACTCAGACCTTAAAGGTTTTCAAAACCTTGAAGGTCTTTGGCGTTGTAGCTTTGACGAATGACCTGAAGCTCATGACCAATGATGCTGATGGCAAATAAACTATTTATACGCATTCCACCCTTGAGCCACAATTGGAATGTGTTGCTCCAGTTCTGTAATTATATTGCAACCGTCTGCTGCATCATTCATGTGCCCAATAACGGTAACATTCTTTTGTGCAATAATAGTTTCATATTGATTTAGTGGCAATGTAAAAAGTAATTCGTAATCTTCTCCTCCGCTAAGTGCACATATCAGGGGTTCCATATTAAGTTCCTTAGCCACTAAACTGGTCGATTCTGCTATGGGTATTTTATTTTGGTAAACACTACAGCCAGTTTCTGATTGAGTACACAGGTGTAATAGCTCAGACGAAAGGCCGTCCGATATGTCAATCATAGATGTTGGTGTTATATCCTGTGCATGAAAATATTCTACCATTTCTTTTTGAGCCTCGGGCTTTAATTGACGACGAAGTATGTATTCATATTCGTCCAGTTTTGGTTGAAATCCGCGCGAGTCTTCAAAAACCTTTTTCTCTCGTTCCAAGATCTGCAGTCCCATGTATGCAGCACCCAGATCTCCTGTAACACAAATTAAATCGTTGGCTTTCGCAGTTGACCTGTATGTAATCCTGTTTTTTTCCACTTCACCCACAACAGTTATGCAAATAGTCATTCCGGTCAACGATGAGGAAGTATCGCCACCTACCAAATCAACATTGTATGTCTTGCATGCTAAACGAAGACCCTGGTAGAAATCCTCAAGCGCTTCAACCGAGAACTTTCTCGATACTGCGATGGATACAACCAATTGGCGTGGTAAAGCGTTCATGGCATATACATCTGAAAAATTGACCACAGCAGCTTTATAGCCTAAGTGTTTTAATGGACTATAAACCAGGTTAAAATGCACTCCTTCCATTAGAATATCGGTTGTAATAACCTGATATTTTTCTCCGTAATCTAACACCGCAGCATCGTCGCCTACACCTTTTATCGTGCTTTTATGATAAATTGGCAGCTTGTCGGTTAATCTTTTGATTAGTCCGAATTCACCCAACTCGCTCAGTAAGGTTAACGATTTTTCCGAATCACTCATTAAATCAGCTATTTGTTTTGTTTAGGATGCGAAGTTAGTAATTTTTTGGCATCCGATTTGTGATCAGTTTTGGAGATTCACTAAATTTAAGTTTTATTTGAAATATTTATGAAATAATGCTGTCCAAACAGTATCCTTTTCAATTTATTTGGGATGATAATGCTTAGCGAATTGAAT
>WSSedL1CaDRAFT_10000344_pt1 | contig 32580 bp, 15 predicted proteins | sample WetSurSL1Cattail_FD_9464 | JGI IMG/M metagenome (IMG submission 9464)
GCGCCGTCGTGGACTTCGCCGATCTTATGCGACTTGCCCGTGTAGTAAAGAATGCGCTCGGTCGTCGTCGTCTTGCCGGCATCAATATGCGCGGCAATGCCGATGTTGCGATATCTTTCGAGCGGAGTTGTACGAGGCACGGGTCAGTCCTTTACCAACGGTAATGTGAGAAGGCGCGGTTCGCATCGGCCATCTTATGAGTGTCTTCGCGCTTCTTCACGGCATTGCCGCGATTGGAAGCAGCGTCGAGAATTTCCCCCGACAGACGGCCAGTCATCGTCGGCTCGTTGCGGGCGCGCGACGCGGTGATGATCCAGCGGATCGCCAGGGCGCGCGAACGTTCGGTGCGGACTTCCACCGGCACCTGATAGGTGGCGCCACCAACACGACGCGAGCGCACTTCCAGAGCCGGGCTCACATTGCGCAGCGCTTCGTGGAAAACCTGCAGCGGATCCTGCTTGGTCTTCTGCTGGATAGTATCAAAGGCGCCGTACATGATGCCTTCGGCGGCGGACTTCTTGCCGTCGTACATCAGGCTGTTCATGAACTTGGCAACAACAACGTCGCCAAACTTGGCGTCCGGATTGATTTCGCGTTTATCGGCGCGGCGGCGGCGGGCCATGTGGAATCTCCCTCGATTACTTCGGACGCTTGGCGCCGTAGAGCGAACGGCGTTGTTTGCGGTCCTTCACGCCCTGCGTGTCGAGCACGCCGCGGATGATGTGATAGCGCACGCCCGGCAAGTCCTTCACGCGGCCGCCGCGGATGAGCACCACTGAGTGCTCCTGCAGGTTATGGCCTTCGCCCGGGATGTAGGTCAGGGCTTCGTAGCCGTTGGTCAGGCGAACCTTCGCCACCTTACGCAGGGCGGAGTTCGGCTTCTTCGGGGTCGTCGTGTAAACGCGGGTGCATACGGCACGCTTCTGCGGGCAATTCTGCAGCGCCGGCACCTTGTTGCGCCGGGGCTTGCTCCCGCGAGGCTTGCGGATCAGCTGGTTGATCGTCGGCATTCCTGTTCCACTCTTTTGCGCAATAAATTGCGCTGGCCTGAACCTGACGTCCGGACGCACCATGCGCACGGCAGAAACAAAACACCGAGCGCAGGGGACTTCCTGCCTCGGTCAGATCGCGGAGGACGCGGGGCAGAGCCCCTGGTCGCGCGGTTCAACGCTATAAACTGGCTCTCCAACAGTGTTTCCGCGAGGGACGACCTGTCCTGAGAGGTGGGGCCTTATAGGCGGCGATTCCCCAAGCGTCAAGCGGCGAAAAGGCAGGAATTTTCGGGACCTAGCGCGACATTTCGGGCACCTGGATCACACCCGTCGCCTATGGCTACGGCCCTGCCCGGCCGGCGTGCAAGACCAATCGTAAGTCATCCACAACAGCGCGCGCCCGATGGTTCCCGGCGGCTTGCAAGAATATTGCGGGTTAACAAGGGGTTAAAGGGCTTTCGCCAAAACCGCCGCGGACGCGGGTCGAGGGCTGATTCGTCGCGAACGATTAGCAAACTCTGCCGTTGGGCGGCCGGAAAAGTGCCCTTACAACGTCGTGATCCGGCCATCAAAACGGCAACAGAATCTTTGCATATGCCACATATAGAATTGGTGCCGCGGAAGGACTTTGGACGGATGTACGTCTGCATCTGCAACAGGCTGAGTGACTCGATGATCGGCGAGGCCGTCGATCATGGCGCCCGAACGCCGACCGATGTGTTCCGGCATTTTCGCATGCGCCGGGGCTGTTCGAGCTGCACAGTCCATGTCGCCGAAGCGATTGAACGCGCCCAAGACCGGACCCATTCCGAAATCAGCGATTGACCTTCGCCGGTTTGGCAGGCCCGGTCCGGCGCCCTCGTCGCAATGCCACTCATTTTCTGGGAACCGCCGGCTAACCCGATTCGGACACCGGTGAATCTGTCCCCGAGGATATCAGACGCGTTCTAGATGCGACACTCTCGCACTTGCGGGGGTGTGCGGGTTTGTATGTCATTCGGTCTACTTGCGAATGATTTGCAAGAACATATTTCAAGAGCTACGACGTGACCGCCCCCGCCAGCCTCGCCGCCTTCGTCACTGCCTTCAGCCTTTTCGCTGTTGCCGCAGCGGCAGATGACGCGCCCTTCCTCGGTACCGACCCCGCCTCCGTCCTCCCCCAAGGCGGCCACGCCGTACAGCAGTGGTTGAGCTGGGCTGGCGGCCATACCGGCGAGAGCTACAATGCCTTCGAGGCCGTCACCGAATACGACTATGGCCTGACGGATCGCGTCCAGCTTGCCGCCACCCTCGCCTATGACTGGGATCGCACCCGCCCACTCGGCGGACCGCCGGTGTCCACCAGCCTCGCCGGCATCCAAGGCGAAGCGATCTTCATCCTGGCGGCAATCGACAAAAATCCACTTGGCGTCGCGCTGGCGATCGACCCCGCCTACAATTCGGCCTCGCGCGGCATCGCGGTGCGGCTGCTATTGACCAAGTATTTCTGGGGCTTCGAACACGTTCTCAACATCAATTTCGAGAACGGCTGGGAAAACAACAACACCGGCTTACAGGTCGAAAACGGCGCGGTCGCGTTCAATTACGGACTCGGCTATGCCGTCGATCCGCATTGGACGGTGAGCTTCGAGGCCGGCAATCAGTTCACCTTCGACCGGCTGGTCACCTCTGTGAATTTCAAGGATGCTGGCATCGCCGTCTTCCTGGGCCCCACGGTCGAATACGATTGCGCAGCGGTCATCATCACCGCGGGCGTGCAGGCCCAATTGCCGGTGGCGAGTGGCGGAAACGTGGTGAAGGGCTATCGCACCGACGCCGAACGCTGGCGCGCCGGCCTGCGATTCTCGCGTTCGATTTGACGCCGAGAGACAGGCGCGGCAATTGAACCACCCTTTGCGCCCACGTAGGCTGGCCGCGTTTTCAGCCCGGGGAGTCGTCCGTGAAACGGATTTTTGCCGCTACAGCACTTGCGCTCGTGTTTTCTCCAGCCTTCGCCGACGAAGGCATGTGGACCTTCGACAATTTTCCAAGCGCCGCGGTGAAGGCCAAATACGGCGTCACCATCGACCAGACGTGGCTCGACAAAGTGCAGGCCGGCGCCGCGCGTCTGGGAGCGGGATGTTCGTCCTCGGTGGTGTCGCCGGACGGGCTGGTACTGACCAACCATCACTGCGTGCGTTCCTGCGTGCAACTGAATTCCACCGCCTCGGCCGACGACATCAAGAACGGCTTCCTGCCCGCCAAGCGCGAGGACGAAAAACTCTGTCCGGGCATGTCGGTGGAAATCCTGCAGGACATCACCGACGTGACGGCGCGCGTTAATGCAGCGACCGCCGGTGCCGATCACTATCTCAAAGCGCGCGACACCGCCATCGCGGCCATCGAAAAGGAAGCCTGCAAGGGCCGCGAAGACAAATACCGCTGTCAAGTGACCACGTTCTATCAGGGCGGCCAGTTCAAGCTCTACACCTATCGCAAATACAGCGACGTGCGGCTGGCCTTCGCGCCGGAAATGCAAATCGCCTTCTTCGGCGGCGATCCCGACAACTTCAATTTCCCGCGCTACAACCTGGATTTCGGCATGGTCCGGCTTTACGAGGACGGCAAACCGGCAAAAACACCCCATCACCTAACGTGGTCCACCGTGAACCCGAAAGCGGGCGAAGCGATGTTCGTGGCTGGCAATCCCGGTTCGACGGCGCGCCTACTCACCGTTGCCCAGCTTGAAGGCTTGCGCGACATCTCCATGCCCGACACGCTGATCATGCTGTCAGAACTGCGCGGCCTGCTGGAGCAGTTCTCTGCCGAAAGCCCCGAACACGCCCGCATCGCCAACAGCCTGCTGTTCGGCGTCGAAAACAGCTTCAAGGGCAACCGCGGCCGCTTCGAAACCCTGCTCGATCCGGCAATGATGAAAGCCAAGCGCGAAGCGGAAGCGGACCTGAAGGCCAAAGTGAAGGCCGATCCCAAACTGGCCGCGGCCACTGGCAACGCCTGGGACGAATTGGAGGCCGTTCAAAAGGCGCGTGCGGCAGTCGAGACGCCTTATCTGTGGCTGGAAGCGCGCGCCGGATTCCGCTCCGACCTGTTCGCTTATGCCCGCGCCATCGTTCGCGGCACTGCCGAGCGCGACAAGCCCAACAGCGAACGTCTGCGCGAATACACCGATTCCCGTCTGCCAATCGTAGAGAAGAACTTTAGCGACGCGCACCCCGTCTATCCCGATCTCGAACGGGTGATGCTCACCTTCTGGCTGACCAAGCTGCGCGAAAACCTGACGGCCGACGCCGCCGGCACCAAGATATTCCTGGGCAAGGAATCGCCGGAGAGCCTCGCCGAAAAACTGGCCGCATCCAAGCTGGCCGATCCGGCGTATCGCAAGGCGCTGTGGGACGGCGGTAAGGCGGCAGTCGACAGAAGCGACGACCCGATGATCCGCTTCGTGTTGGCGACCGATGCGACCTCACGCGCCATCCGGACGGCGTATGAGGAGAAGGTCGTCGGCCCGACCGATCGCGCCGCGGAAAAGATCGCCAAGGCGCGCTTCGCCGTCTATGGCACCGCGACCTATCCCGACGCCACGCTGTCGCTGCGCCTGTCCTACGGCGCGGTGCAAGGCTGGAACGAGAAGGGCACGGCAGTGCCGGCATTCACGTATTTCCCCGGCCTTTACGACCGCACCACCGGCAAATTCCCCTTCGATCTGCCGCAGCGCTGGATCGGCATCCAGAACAAGCTCAACCCCAAGACCGTGTTTGACTTCGTCACCACCAACGACATCATCGGCGGCAATTCCGGCTCACCCGTGCTGAACGCGCGTGGCGATGTCGTGGGCGCAGCCTTCGACGGCAATATCGAGAGTCTCGGTGGCGATTACTGGTACGACGGATCGGTCAACCGCACCGTGGTCGTCACCACCGCCGCGATCACCGAGGCGCTGAAGAAGGTCTACGGCCAGGACCGGCTGGTGAAGGAACTGACGGGGAAATAAGCCCGGCGCCGCCGTTCAGACGAAAAGGGCCGGTGTTTCCACCGGCCCTTTCATTATGCGTTGTGCGAACCGTTACTCGGTTGCAGCCTGCGGCGGCGTTTCGGGCGCCGGCTCGGCCGGAGCATCGGGGGTTGCAGGAGCTTCGGGCGCATCGGAAACATCCGCCACCACCGGAGCCACGGCGGCTTCCGGCGCAGGCGGCGGTGTGACCGGACCTTCGATCTGGGCGGGAGCACCCTTGGCCTGCTCGTCCTGGATGACCTGATCGCGTTCCGCCGCGATACGGCGCAAACGCGCGATGGCGCCGCCCGTACCGGCCGGAATGAGACGGCCGACGATGACGTTCTCCTTGAGGCCTTCCAGGGTGTCCACCTTGCCCGCCACCGCAGCTTCGGTGAGGACGCGGGTGGTTTCCTGGAACGACGCTGCCGAGAACACCGAACGCGTCTGCAGCGACGCCTTGGTGATACCAAGCAGAATCGGACGACCCTCCGCCGGCTTGCCGTTGTTGTCGGTTGCCTTCTTGTTGGCCTCGTCGAGTTCGAGCTGGTCGACCTGTTCGCCGGCGAGCAACGTGGTGTCGCCGCCGTCGATGATCTCGAACTTCTGCATCATCTGGCGGCAGATCACTTCGATGTGCTTGTCGTTGATCTTCACGCCCTGCAGCCGGTAGACGTCCTGGATTTCCTTGACGAGATACGTCGTCAATTCTTCCACGCCCTTGATGCGCAGGATGTCGTGCGGCGACGGATTGCCCTCGACGATGTAATCGCCCTTCTCGACGTAATCGCCCTCGCGCACGCTGATGTGCCTGCCCTTGGGGATCAGGAACTCGACCGCGTCGATCTTCTCGTTCTTCGGCTTGATGATGACGCGGCGTTTGTTCTTGTAGTCCTTTCCGAACTCGATATAGCCGTCGACTTCAGCGAGCACCGCCTGATCCTTCGGCTTGCGGGCTTCGAAAAGCTCGGCGACGCGCGGCAGACCGCCGGTGATGTCACGGGTCTTGGCGCCTTCGGTCGGCAACCGGGCCAGAACGTCACCGGCTCTGACCGTCGCACCGTCTTCGACGGACAGAATGGCGTCCATCGAAAGCGGATAACGGGCTTCACCGCCGCCCATCACTTGAATGGGCTTGCCGTCTGCATCGACCACCACAATCGTCGGACGCAGCTCCTGGGACGCCTTAGAGCCCGAGCCGCGCGCATCCATGACAACACGGTTGGTCACGCCGGTCTTTTCGTCCGACACTTCCTTGTAGCTCACGCCCGACACGAGGTCTTCGTAGCGCACGACACCATCGGTGTCGGTCATCACCGGCACCGCATTCGGGTTCCACTCGGCCAGACGATCGCCGCGTTTCACCACCGTGCCGTCATCGACCTTGAGACGCGCACCATAAATGACACGATACGTCGCCCGCTCCGCACCCTTCGGATCCAGGATCTGGATCTGCATGTTGCGGCCCATCGCCACCAACTCACCTTCCGAGTTTTTGACGACGTTGCGGTTCTGCAGTTTGATTAGGCCATCGTAGCTGGCTTCCGCCTTCGATTGGCCGGCAACCTGCGCCGCGCCGCCGATGTGGAAGGTACGCATGGTGAGCTGGGTACCCGGCTCGCCGATCGACTGGGCGGCAATGACGCCGACCGCCTCACCGATGTTGACCGGTGTTCCGCGGGCCAGATCGCGTCCGTAGCACTTGCCGCAGACACCATCCTTGAGCTCACACGACAGCACCGAGCGGACGCGCACCTTTTGGACGTGCGCCGCTTCGATCTTTTCGGCGATTGTCTCCGTGATCTCCTTGCTGCGTTTGACGATGATCTCGCCCGTGTCGGGGTGCTTCACGTCTTCGGCCGTGGTGCGGCCGAGGATGCGCTCGGTCAGCGACGCCACCACCGTGCCGCCGTCGATTTCGGCCTGCACATAAACGCCGTGCTTGGTACCGCAATCTTCGGCAGTGATGATGCAGTCGTTGGCGACGTCGACCAGACGACGGGTCAGGTAACCCGAATTCGCCGTCTTCAAGGCGGTGTCGGCCAAACCCTTGCGGGCGCCATGGGTCGAGTTGAAGTACTCGAGCACCGTGAGGCCTTCCTTGAAGTTCGACAGAATCGGCGTTTCGATGATCGAACCGTCAGGACGGGCCATCAAGCCGCGCATGCCGGCGAGCTGCTTCATCTGCTGCGGCGAACCGCGGGCGCCCGAGTGGCTCATCATCCAGATCGAGTTCATCTCCTCTAGCCGGCCCGTGACGGGGTCGATACGGGGCTCGGAGATTTCCTTCATCATCTCGGCAGCGACCTGATCGGTGCACTTCGACCAGGCGTCGACCACGAGGTTGTACTTTTCCTTGTCGGTGGTCAGACCGTCGAGGTACTGCTGCTCGTACTCGCGCACTTTGTGGCGGGTCTCTTCGATCAGCTTTTCCTTGTCGGGCGGCACCACCATGTCGTCCTTGCCGAACGAGATGCCGGCCTTGCAGGATTCCTTGTAGCCGAGCCCCATGATGCCATCGGCGAACAGCACCGTCTCCTTCTGGCCGCAGTGACGGTAGACCTCGTCGATGATCTGGCTGATCTCCTGCTTGCGCACGAGACGGTTGACCAGTGAGAACGGAATCTTGGAATGCCGCGGCAGATACTGGGCAATCATCATCCGGCCCGGCGTCGTTTCAACGCGCTGGACAATCGGCTTGCCCTCAGCATCGACGGTGTGGAAGCGGCACTTAATCTTGGTATGCAGGGTGATGGACCCGGCAAACAAGGCATGCTCGATTTCGCCGAGATCGTTAAAGGCCGAACCCTCGCCCGGCTCGCCGGGGCGTTCCTGGCTGAGATAATAGAGGCCGAGAACAATATCCTGCGTCGGCACGATGATCGGCTTGCCGTTGGCCGGTGACAAGATGTTGTTGGTCGACATCATCAAGACGCGCGCTTCGAGCTGGGCTTCGAGGCTCAGCGGCACGTGCACGGCCATCTGGTCGCCGTCGAAGTCGGCGTTGAAGGCGGTGCAAACCAGCGGATGAAGCTGGATCGCCTTGCCTTCGATCAACACCGGTTCGAACGCCTGGATGCCGAGACGATGCAGCGTCGGGGCGCGGTTCAGCATCACCGGATGCTCGCGGATCACCTCTTCGAGGATGTCCCAGACTTCCGGCTTTTCTTTCTCCACCAACTTCTTGGACTGCTTCACCGTCTGGCTGAAGCCTTTGGCTTCCAGCCGCGCATAGATGAACGGCTTGAACAGTTCGAGCGCCATCTTCTTCGGCAGGCCGCACTGATGCAGTTTGAGTTCCGGACCGACAGTGATCACCGAACGGCCCGAATAGTCGACGCGCTTGCCCAAAAGGTTCTGACGGAAGCGGCCCTGCTTGCCTTTCAGCATGTCGGCGAGCGACTTCAGCGGACGCTTGTTGGCGCCGGTGATAACACGGCCACGGCGGCCGTTGTCGAACAAGGCGTCGACGGCTTCCTGCAACATGCGCTTTTCGTTGCGCACGATGATGTCCGGCGCCTTCAGTTCGATCAGCCGCTTGAGGCGGTTGTTGCGGTTGATGACACGGCGATAGAGATCGTTGAGGTCCGACGTCGCAAAGCGGCCGCCATCGAGCGGAACCAACGGACGCAGCTCCGGCGGAATGACCGGGATCACCGTCATGATCATCCATTCCGGACGGTTGCCGGAGTCGATGAAGGCTTCCACGACTTTGAGACGCTTGACCAGCTTCTTCGGCTTTTCGCCGCCGTTGCAGGTGGCGATTTCGGCGCGCAGATCCTCGGCCAGCTTGGGCAGATCGATTGCCTGCAGCAGGTTGCGGATAGCTTCGGCGCCGATCATGGCAGTGAAGCTGTCGTTGCCGTATTCGTCCTGGGCCTTATAGAACTCGTCTTCGGTCAGCAGCTGACGCTCTTTCAGCGGCGTCAGACCCGGCTCGATGACGACATAGTTCTCGAAATAAAGGACGCGTTCGAGATCCTTGAGCGTCATGTCGAGCATCAGGCCGATGCGGCTCGGTAGCGACTTGAGAAACCAGATGTGCGCCACCGGCGAGGCCAGTTCGATGTGGCCCATGCGGTCGCGACGGACCTTCTGGATGGTGACTTCGACGCCGCACTTCTCGCAGACGATGCCCTTGTACTTCATGCGCTTGTACTTGCCGCACAAGCACTCGTAGTCCTTCACCGGCCCGAAGATGCGGGCGCAGAACAGGCCGTCGCGTTCCGGCTTGAACGTACGGTAGTTGATCGTCTCCGGCTTTTTGATCTCGCCGTGACTCCAGCGCAGGATCTGCTCCGGGCTCGCCAGCGAAATCTTGATCCGGTCAAAGGTCGGGACTTCCTTGCCGGCCGAAAAGACGTTCATCAGCTCTTGGTTCATTTCGACTCTCTTTGCGAGTTCGCGTCGCTATCAGCTCTGCCACCTTCCCCCTTCGACTTGCCCAGGGAGAAGGCCCTCACCAGGCCGTCCAGCACCGGGCTTGCCGAAGTGCTGGCGGCCTTACGCGGTCTATCCGTTCACCAGTTCCACATTCAGGCCCAGGGAACGCATTTCCTTGACCAACACGTTGAAGCTTTCCGGAATACCGGCTTCGAACGTGTCTTCGCCACGGACGATCGCTTCGTAGACTTTGGTGCGGCCGGCAACGTCGTCCGACTTCACGGTCAGGATTTCCTGCAACGTGTAGGCGGCGCCGTAAGCCTCAAGAGCCCACACCTCCATTTCGCCGAAACGCTGACCGCCGAACTGCGCCTTGCCACCAAGCGGCTGCTGGGTGACGAGGCTGTACGGGCCGATCGAACGGGCATGGATCTTGTCGTCGACCAAGTGATGCAGCTTCAGCATGTAGATGTAGCCAACCGTGACCTTGCGCTGGAACGCCTCGCCGGTGCGCCCATCGAACAGCGTCGACTGGCCGCTTTCGGCGAGCCCCGCTTCACGCAGCATCTCGACGATGTCCGGCTCCTTGGCGCCATCGAACACCGGGGTGGCGATCGGAACGCCGGGACGCAGGTTTTCGGACATCTCCACCAAGCCCTGATCGTCCAACTGGTTGAGTTGTTCGTCGCTGCCGTAGATGTGCTTGAGGTAGCGGCGCAGGCCATCGTACTTGCCGTCCTTTTTCACCTTCTCCAGCATCTCGCCGATCTTCTTGCCCACGCCGGCGCACGCCCAGCCGAGATGGGTCTCAAGAATCTGGCCGACGTTCATGCGCGACGGCACGCCCAGCGGATTGAGCACGAGATCGACCGAGGTGCCATCTTCGAGGTACGGCATGTCTTCGATCGGCAGGATGCGGCTGATCACGCCCTTATTGCCGTGACGGCCGGCCATCTTGTCGCCCGGTTGCAGCTTGCGCTTCACCGCGACGAACACCTTGACCATCTTCATCACGCCGGGCGCCAGTTCGTCGCCGCGACGCAGTTTTTCGACCTTGTCGGCGAAGCGCTTGTCGAGGCGGGACTTGGACTCGTCGTACTGCTTGCGCAGGCCTTCGATCTCGGCCATCGCCTTGTCGGCGCGNAGACCGATCTGCCACCACTGATGNCGCGGGATCGCATCNAGNACNGANTGCACGATCTTGGTATCCGGCGGCAAGTTCTTCGGCCCCGACGCGGCGATCTTGCCGAGCAGGATCTCCGAAAGACGCGCGAAGATATTGCGCTCGAGGATCGACAATTCGTCGTCGCGGTCCTCGGCCAAACGCTCTTCCTCGGCGCGTTCGATCGCCAGCGCACGCTGGTCCTTGTCGACACCGTGACGATTGAACACCCGCACTTCCACGACCGTACCAGTAACGCCCGGCGGCACGCGCAAGCTGGTGTCACGCACGTCGGCGGCCTTTTCGCCAAAGATGGCGCGGAGCAGCTTTTCTTCCGGCGTCATCGGGGTTTCGCCCTTCGGCGTCACCTTGCCCACCAGAATATCGGCCGCATTCACTTCGGCACCGATGTAGACGATGCCGGCTTCGTCGAGGTTCTTGAGGTTTTCTTCGCCGACGTTCGGGATGTCGCGCGTAATTTCCTCAGGACCGAGCTTGGTGTCGCGGGCCATCGTCTCGAATTCCTCGATGTGGATCGAGGTGAAGACGTCGTCGCGCACAATACGCTCGGAGATGAGGATGGAGTCCTCGTAGTTGTAGCCGTTCCACGGCATGAAGGCGACGAGCGCGTTCTTACCGAGGGCGAGATCGCCCAGATCCGTCGACGGACCGTCGGCGATGATGTCGCCCTTCTGCAGGCGGTCGCCGACTTTCACCAACGGCTTCTGCGTGATGCAGGTCGACTGGTTGGAACGCTGGAACTTCTTCAGGCGGTAGATGTCGATACCCGGCTTGGTGGGATCTTCTTCTTCCGTGGCGCGGATGACGATACGGGTGGCGTCCACCTGATCGACGATGCCCGCGCGGCGCGCGGAAATCGCCGAACCGGAGTCGCGAGCCACGACGTCTTCCAGACCGGTGCCGACCAACGGCGCTTCCGGCTGGAGCAACGGCACGGCCTGGCGCTGCATGTTCGAGCCCATCAGCGCGCGGTTGGCGTCGTCGTTCTCAAGGAACGGCACCAGCGCGGCGGCGACGGACACGAGTTGCTTGGGCGACACGTCGATGAAGTCGACCTGATCGGGCGTCGTCATCACATAGTCGCCGTGATGGCGGCAGGAGACCAGTTCGTCGGTGATGCGGCCGCGGGCGTCGATCGTCGCGTTGGCCTGGGCGATGGTGTACTTCGCCTCTTCCATCGCCGACAGGTACTGAACGTCGTCCGTGACATGCTTGTTGTGCACGCGCCGGTACGGGCTTTCGATGAAGCCGTACTTGTTGATGCGGGCGTAGGTCGCCAAGCTGTTGATCAGACCGATGTTCGGGCCTTCCGGCGTTTCGATCGGGCAGATGCGGCCGTAGTGCGTCGGATGCACGTCGCGCACTTCGAAGCCGGCGCGCTCGCGGGTCAGACCGCCTGGTCCAAGGGCCGACATGCGGCGCTTGTGGGTGACTTCCGACAGCGGATTGGTCTGGTCCATGAACTGCGACAGCTGCGACGAACCGAAGAATTCACGAACAGCAGCAGCCACAGGCTTGGCGTTGATCAGGTCGTGCGGCATGACCGTGTCGATGTCGACGGCGCTCATGCGCTCCTTGATCGCCCGTTCCATGCGGAGCAGGCCGACGCGGAACTGATTTTCCATCAACTCNCCGACCGACCGCACACGNCGATTGCCGAGATTGTCGATGTCGTCGATTTCACCGCGCCCGTCGCGCAGTTCCGCCAGCGCTTTCACGATGGCGAGGATGTCCTCCTTGCGCAAAACGCGCATGGTATCGGGCGCATCCAGGTTGAGGCGCATGTTCATCTTGACGCGACCGACGGCCGACAGGTCGTAACGCTCGGAGTCGAAGAAGAGCTGGCCGAACAGGGTTTCCGCGGTATCAAGCGTCGGCGGTTCGCCCGGGCGCATGACGCGGTAGATGTCGATCAGCGCCTGCTCGCGGCTGTGGTTCTTGTCCACCGCCATCGTGTTGCGGATATAGGAGCCGATGGTGATGCCGTCGACGTTGATGACTTCGATCTCGTCAAAGCCGTTCTCGGCGAGCTGCTCGAGATTGTCCGCCGTCAGTTCCTCGCCCGCTTCGACAAAGATCTCGCCGGATTCCGGATTGACCATGTCGAGCGCGCTGTAGCGGCCAAGCAACTCTTCAACGCCGAGGGCGATGTTCTTGATGCCCTCATCCTGCCACTTCTTGAGGCCGCGCTGGGTGACCTTGCCGCCGGATTCGACCAGCGCTTCGCCGGTCTTGGCATTCTTCCATTCGGAATTGGTCTTGGCGTTCTTCATCCACAAGGGCTCAACCGGCGTGATCCACGAGCCGTCCTTGACGCGCTTGAAGGCGATTTTGCCGTAGAAATAATCGAGGATCTGCTCCTGATCCAAGCCCAGGGCATAGAGCAGTGTCGTCACCGGCAGCTTGCGGCGACGGTCGATGCGCACATGGATAATGTCCTTGGCGTCGAATTCGAAGTCGAGCCACGAACCGCGATAGGGAATGACACGGGCAGCGAACAACAGCTTGCCCGACGAATGGGTCTTGCCCTTGTCATGATCGAAGAAGGCACCCGGCGAGCGGTGCATCTGGCTAACGATGACGCGCTCGGTGCCGTTGACGATGAAGGTGCCGTTCTCGGTCATGAACGGAACGTCGCCCATATAGACGTCTTGTTCCTTGATGTCCTTGACCGACTTGGCGCCGGTTTCCTCGTCCACATCGAACACGATCAGACGCAACGTCACCTTTAACGGCGCCGCGAACGTCATCGAGCGCTGCTGGCACTCCTCGACGTCGTATTTCGGCTCTTCGAAGTAGTAGTCGACGTATTCCAGCCGCGAGGTCTCGGAGAAATCCTGAATCGGAAACACCGACGCGAACACCGCCTGCAGGCCTTCGTCGACCCGCGTGCCACTGGCCGGTTTTTCGACCTGAAGGAACCCCTTGTACGAGGTCATCTGGACTTCGATGAGATTCGGCATCTGCGCCACTTCGACCATTTTGCCGAAGTATTTGCGAAGCCGCTTGCGTCCCGTGAATGAAAGAGCCATCCCGCCGATCCTTACCTTCCGACAATCCCGCCTAGCCTTGGCGTTACCAGCCCAGGGCGACGCCCCGGACCAGGCTGAAACTGCTCACGCAATCGATTTGGTAAACGGTTGCGTTTTCAAGCGAAAATCACCGCCTCTTCCGGGACGGTTCCCCGTCCCGGAAGAGCAGTGAGTGAACGAAATATGCACGCGCACGCGGTTTTTCAAGCCGCGACGCCTCCTTACTTCAGCTCGACCTTGGCACCGGCGTCTTCGAGCTGCTTCTTGATCTTGTTGGCCTCGTCCTTCGAGATGTCGGCCTTCACTTCCTTCGGCGCGGCCTCAACGAGGTCCTTCGCTTCCTTCAGGCCGAGACCGGTGATCGCACGGATTTCCTTGATCACGTTGATCTTCTTGTCGCCGGCCGCCGTCAGAACGACGGTGAACTCGGTCTTCTCAGCCGCCGGAGCAGCCGCCGCCGCAGCCGGAGCCGCAGCCGCAGCCGGAGCCGCAGCCGAAACGCCCCACTTCTCTTCGAGCGCCTTCGCGAGCTCGGCCGCCTCGAGAACCGTCAGGGCCGACAGGTCGTTGACCAACTGTTCGATATTCGCCATTTCTCAATTCCTTCGTATTTTTTCGAGTTTGAACGTTGTTTGGGCTGTCGCTTACGCCGCTTCGTCTTTCTTGGAATACGCGCTGATAACCCGGGCCAACTGACCGGCCGGTGCCGCAAGGACACCTGCAATCTTGGTCGCCGGAGCCTGGATGAGGCCGATAAGTTTGCCTCTCAGCTCGTTGAGCGACGGCAGGGTGGCGAGGGCTTTGACACCCTCCACATCCAACGTCGTCGCACCCACCGATCCACCCAGAACAACCAGTTTGGCGTTGTCCTTGGCGTAGGCCACCACCACCTTCGCAGCCGCAACGGGGTCTTTGCTGAACGCAATACCCGTGGGGCCTTTGAAGAGGTAGGAAATGCCTTCGATCGGCGTTCCCAGAAGCGCACGCACGGCCAGACGGTTCTTGGCCACCTTGAACGACACTCCGACTTTACGCGCGCGCGTACGGAGGTCGCTCAACTGAGCCACCGTCAGACCCTTGTAGTGGGCGACAACCACGGAGCCGGACTCCGCGAAGACGCCTTTCAGGTCTTCGACGACTTCCGTCTTCTTGGCTTTCTCCACTGTGCTCTCCTTCTCGATGACACTTCCCCTTTTAAGGGAAATACCATCGAACAACCGGTCCACGTGGCGATCCGTGCACCGCCCTGTTGCTTACGCCTGCCCCAGGGTTCAAACCCGAACCCCGTCTGCGCTGGGATGTTTAAGCCTCGAAAGGCCCCAACGGTCTCGGACAGGTAATCCGGTCATCGCCGACCGGAATCCTTGAAACTTATGCCTCCACACTGCCCGCATTGACCGACGGCAGCGCAATCTTGACGCCGGGGCCCATGGTCGAGCTGAGGGAAATCTTTTTCACATAGGTGCCTTTGGCACCGACTGGCCTCGCCTTGACGACGCTGTCGACGAACGCCTTCACGTTGGCGACGATCGCCGCTTCGGTGAAGCTCGCCTTGCCGACGCCAGCCTGCACGATGCCCGCCTTTTCGACGCGGAATTCCACCGCACCGCCCTTGGCGTCTTTGACGGCCGTCTTGAGGTCCATCGTCACCGTACCGACCTTCGGGTTCGGCATCAGGCCGCGCGGGCCCAGTACCTTACCGAGACGGCCGACCACACCCATCATGTCGGGCGTCGCGATGCAGCGGTCGAAGTTGATTTCGCCCTTCTGCACCTGTTCGGCGAGGTCTTCGGCGCCGACGATGTCGGCACCGGCAGCTTTGGCTTCGTCGGCCTTGGCACCCTTGGCGAACACGGCGACGCGCGTCGTGCGGCCGGTACCGGAGGGCAGCGAAACGACGCCGCGGACCATCTGATCGGCATGACGCGGATCGACGCCGAGGTTCATCGCAACTTCGATGGTCTCGTCGAACTTCGCAGTCGCGCGTGCCTTGATGAGCTTCACGGCTTCATCGACGGAATAGGCCTTGTTGACGTCAACGCCTTCAGCGGCCTTCTTGAAACGCTTGGAGATTTTCGCCATCGCTCTTACTCCACCACCCGGATGCCCATCGAACGCGCCGAGCCTTCGATCAGCAGCATGGCGTTCTCGATGTCGTTGGCGTTGAGGTCTTTCATCTTGGCTTCGGCGATCTCACGAACTTGCGCCTTGGTCACGGAGCCGACCCAATCACGGCCGGGCGCCTTGGAGGCGGATTCCAGCTTGGCGGCCTTCTTCAGGAAATAGGACGCCGGCGGCGTCTTCATCTCGAAGGTGAAGGACTTGTCCGAGAACACGGTGATATTCACCGGGATCGGCATGCCCTTTTCCTGATCCTGCGTCTTGGCGTTGAAGTTCTTGCAGAACTCCATGATGTTCAAACCGCGCTGGCCGAGCGCGGGGCCGATCGGCGGGGACGGATTGGCCGATCCCGCCGGCACCTGAAGTTTGATGTACCCTACGATTTTCTTTGCCACGTTACGTCCGCCTCCTTAGCGGTCTGCGGTGCAAGCGAGCCTGGCTGGCTCTCCCGCGGTTGCCACGTTTGCAGGGTCTTGGGCTATTCGCTTCGCGGCCCTCGCCCTGCAGATTCCAATTACCAAACTTTGCCTTCCGTGCGTCTCTTCACATCCGGCGTTGGGCTGGCGCCAACTTAAAGCTTCTCCACCTGTGTAAACTCAAGTTCCACCGGCGTGGCGCGGCCGAAAATCGACACCGCGACCTTGAGGCGCGAGCGGTCGTCGTCGACCTCTTCCACCGTGCCGTTGAACGAGGTGAACGGACCATCGGCCACACGCACCTGCTCGCCGACCTCGAACGTGACGGACGACTTCGGCCGCTCGGCACCCTCGGTAACCTGGTTCAGGATGCGATCAACCTCGCCCTGGCGCAGTGGCATCGGCTTGTTGTTCTGACCGAGGAAGCCCGTGACCTTCGCCACGTTCTTGATCAGGTGATAACACTCGTCGGTCAGTCTGGCGCGCACCAGGACATAGCCGGGCAGGAATTTGCGCTCGGCGTTGACCTTCTGGCCGCGGCGGACTTCAATCACATCCTCTGTCGGCACCATCACCTCTTCGATGAGGTCCGACAGACCCTGCTGTTGGGCCTGGCGCTTAATCTCCTCCGACACCTTCTTCTCGAAATTCGAGTAGGTGTGGACGATGTACCACTTGGCGTCCGACATGGTCCCTGCTTCGCTCATATCATCAATCCTGGGCGATCAACCCACGGCGCCGATCAGAAGCCGCTCGCCCCAGGCGAGCACCGTATCGACGAAGAAGAAGAAAATAACGGTCAGCAAGACCATGAAGAAGACCATGACCGTCGTCCATTTGGTCTCTTTCCAGGTCGGCCAGGTGACCTTTTTCATCTCGCGAACGGTTTCGCCGTAAAGCGAGAAAAGCCCGCCACGACGACGCACCGGCGCCGGCAAATCCTTGCCATCACCAGCATCCGTAGTCTTTTTCGTCGTGTCGGCCATTTCTTTCCTTCGAACAAATGGCAGGAGTGGAAGGATTCGAACCCTCGGCCTACGGTTTTGGAGACCGCCGCTCTACCAACTGAGCTACACTCCTACGCTAACGTCATGGCCGGGCAGCATCAGCGCAACCCGGCCACCAAATCACTTAATGATCTTTGCGACGACGCCCGAACCGACGGTGCGGCCGCCTTCACGGATGGCGAAGCGAAGTTTCTCTTCCATCGCAATCGGCTGGATCAGTTCGACCGAAATCGACACATTGTCGCCAGGCATCACCATTTCGGTGCCTTCCGGCAACGTCACGATGCCCGTCACGTCCGTGGTGCGGAAGTAAAACTGCGGACGATAGTTCGCAAAGAACGGCGTATGACGGCCGCCCTCGTCCTTCGTCAGCACGTAAATGCCCGCCTCAAAATTCGTGTGCGGCGTGATCGAACCCGGCTTGGCCAGAACCTGACCACGCTCAACGCCCGTCCGCTCAATGCCGCGCAGCAGCGCGCCGATGTTGTCCCCCGCCTGCCCCTGATCGAGCAGCTTGCGGAACATCTCAACGCCCGTCACCGTCGTCGTCGTCGTCGGACGAATGCCGATGATCTCCACCGTCTCGCCAACCTTCACGACGCCGCGCTCGACACGCCCCGTCACCACCGTGCCGCGGCCCGAGATCGTGAACACGTCTTCGATCGGCATCAGGAACGGCTTGTCCAGCGGACGCGCCGGCTGCGGAATGAATTCGTCAACCGCCTTCATCAGCTCGAAGATCGAGTCACGGCCCAGCTTGGCGTCGCCGTCTTCCAGCGCCACCAGCGCCGACCCGCGAATGATCGGGATCGTGTCACCGGGGAATTCGTACGACGACAACAGTTCGCGCACTTCCATCTCGACCAGATCCAGCAATTCCGGATCGTCGACCATGTCGCATTTGTTCATGTACACGACCAGCGCCGGAACACCGACCTGACGGGCTAGCAGAATGTGCTCGCGCGTCTGCGGCATCGGGCCATCGGCCGCCGAAACCACCAGGATCGCGCCATCCATCTGCGCCGCACCCGTGATCATGTTCTTCACATAGTCCGCGTGGCCGGGGCAATCGACGTGGGCGTAGTGACGGTTCTCCGTCTCATACTCCACATGCGCCGTGTTGATCGTGATACCGCGCGCCTTCTCTTCCGGCGCCTTGTCGATCTGGTCATAGGCCGTGAACTGCGCCTTGCCCGTCTCCGCCAGGATCTTCGTGATTGCAGCCGTCAAGGTCGTCTTGCCATGGTCCACATGGCCAATCGTCCCGATGTTGCAGTGCGGCTTGTTCCGCTCAAATTTGGCCTTCGCCATCGTGCTATCTCCTGTGGGAGGTTATTTCTTCGAATTACTTGGGCTTCAGCGTGTCGGCGATCGCTTGCGGCACGGTCTCGTAGTGATCGAACTGCATCGTGTATTGCGCCCGACCCTGGGACATCGAACGCAGCGTGTTGATGTAGCCGAACATGTTCGCCAGCGGGACCATCGCGGTCACGATCTGGGCATTGCCGCGCGTATCGGTGCCGTGCACCTGACCGCGACGGGAATTAAGGTCGCCGATGACGCCACCGAGGAATTCCTCCGGCGTCACGACTTCCACCTTCATGATCGGCTCAAGCAGCTTGGCTGCCTTGCGTTCCGCCAACTCGCGGAACGAGGCCCGTGCGGCGATGTCGAAGGTGAGCGCGTTGGAGTCGACTTCGTGATAAGCGCCGTCGATCAGCGTTGCCTTGAAATCGATGACCGGGAAGCCGGCCAGGATGCCGCTGTCCTTCTGCGCTTTGATGCCCTTTTCGACCGCCGGGATGAATTCCTTCGGAATCGAACCACCGACAACCTTGTTCTCGAAGACGAAGCCCGAGCCCGACGGCAACGGTTCGTATTCGATCTTGACGCGAGCAAACTGACCTGAACCGCCGGTCTGTTTCTTGTGGGTGTAGTCGACCGTAACCGCCTTCGACAGCGTCTCGCGATAGGCCACTTGCGGCGCGCCGACATTGGCGTCGACATGATAGGTGCGGCGGAGAATGTCGACCTTAATGTCGAGATGCAGTTCGCCCATGCCCTTGAGGATGGTCTGGCCGGATTCCTGATCAGTCGAGACACGGAACGACGGATCTTCCTGGGCCAAACGCTGAAGCGCCATGCCCATCTTTTCCTGGTCGGCCTTGGTCTTCGGCTCGATCGCGATCTCGATGACCGGATCGGGGAATTCCATACGCTCCAAGATCACCGGATTGTTCTGATCGCAAAGCGTTTCGCCGGTGGTGCTGTACTTGAGACCGGCAAAAGCGACGATGTCGCCGGCAAAGGCTTCCTTGATGTCTTCGCGGGAGTTCGCATGCATCAAAAGCATACGGCCGACGCGTTCGTTCTTGTCCTTTACCGAATTGAGGACCGACGTGCCGCTGGTCACTGAGCCCGAATAGATGCGCACGAAGGTGATGGAACCGACAAAGGGGTCGTCCATGATCTTGAACGCGAGGCCCGCGAACGGCGCCTTGTCGTCGGCCGGACGCTCAACCTCGGTTTCCTTGTGCGGAACGATGCCCACCACCGGCGGAATGTCGAGCGGCGACGGCAGAAAATCGACAACGGCGTCGAGCAAAGGCTGCACGCCCTTGTTCTTAAAGGCCGAGCCGCACAGCACCGGTACGAATTTGAATTTGATGGCACCCTTGCGGATGCAGCGGACGAGATCTTCGACGCTGGGCTGCTTGCCGTCGAAATAGGCTTCGAGAAGCGCTTCGTCTTCTTCAATCGCCATATCGACGAGCTGGGTGTGCAGCTCCTCGCACTTTTCTTTGAGGTCGGCCGGAATTTCGACTTCGTCGTATTGGGCGCCGAGCTGTTCCTCGTGCCAGACGAAACCCTTCATCCGGATGATATCGACGACGCCCTTGAAATCGGCTTCGGCGCCGATCGGCCAGGTGAGGACCATCGGGCGAGCGCCCAACCGGTCGATCATCATCTGCACGCAGCGGCCGAAATCGGCGCCCATGCGGTCCATCTTGTTGACGAAGCAAATGCGCGGAACGTGATACTTGTCGGCCTGACGCCAGACCGTTTCGGATTGCGGCTCGACACCGGCGACGGCATCAAACACGGCCACCGCACCATCCAGCACGCGCATCGAACGCTCCACCTCGATGGTGAAGTCGACGTGACCGGGGGTGTCGATGATGTTGATACGGTGTTCGCGCCAGAACGCGGTCGTCGCGGCCGACGTGATGGTAATGCCGCGCTCCTGCTCCTGCTCCATGAAATCCATGGTCGCAGCGCCGTCGTGGACTTCGCCGATCTTATGCGACTTGCCCGTGTAGTAAAGAATGCGCTCGGTCGTCGTCGTCTTGCCGGCATCAATATGCGCGGCAATGCCGATGTTGCGATATCTTTCGAGCGGAGTTGTACGAGGCACGGGTCAGTCCTTTACCAACGGTAATGTGAGAAGGCGCGGTTCGCATCGGCCATCTTATGAGTGTCTTCGCGCTTCTTCACGGCATTGCCGCGATTGGAAGCAGCGTCGAGAATTTCCCCCGACAGACGGCCAGTCATCGTCGGCTCGTTGCGGGCGCGCGACGCGGTGATGATCCAGCGGATCGCCAGGGCGCGCGAACGTTCGGTGCGGACTTCCACCGGCACCTGATAGGTGGCGCCACCAACACGACGCGAGCGCACTTCCAGAGCCGGGCTCACATTGCGCAGCGCTTCGTGGAAAACCTGCAGCGGATCCTGCTTGGTCTTCTGCTGGATAGTATCAAAGGCGCCGTACATGATGCCTTCGGCGGCGGACTTCTTGCCGTCGTACATCAGGCTGTTCATGAACTTGGCAACAACAACGTCGCCAAACTTGGCGTCCGGATTGATTTCGCGTTTATCGGCGCGGCGGCGGCGGGCCATGTGGAATCTCCCTCGATTACTTCGGACGCTTGGCGCCGTAGAGCGAACGGCGTTGTTTGCGGTCCTTCACGCCCTGCGTGTCGAGCACGCCGCGGATGATGTGATAGCGCACGCCCGGCAAGTCCTTCACGCGGCCGCCGCGGATGAGCACCACTGAGTGCTCCTGCAGGTTATGGCCTTCGCCCGGGATGTAGGTCAGGGCTTCGTAGCCGTTGGTCAGGCGAACCTTCGCCACCTTACGCAGGGCGGAGTTCGGCTTCTTCGGGGTCGTCGTGTAAACGCGGGTGCATACGGCACGCTTCTGCGGGCAATTCTGCAGCGCCGGCACCTTGTTGCGCCGGGGCTTGCTCCCGCGAGGCTTGCGGATCAGCTGGTTGATCGTCGGCATTCCTGTTCCACTCTTTTGCGCAATAAATTGCGCTGGCCTGAACCTGACGTCCGGACGCACCATGCGCACGGCAGAAACAAAACACCGAGCGCAGGGGACTTCCTGCCTCGGTCAGATCGCGGAGGACGCGGGGCAGAGCCCCTGGTCGCGCGGTTCAACGCTATAAACTGGCTCTCCAACAGTGTTTCCGCGAGGGACGACCTGTCCTGAGAGGTGGGGCCTTATAGGCGGCGATTCCCCAAGCGTCAAGCGGCGAAAAGGCAGGAATTTTCGGGACCTAGCGCGACATTTCGGGCACCTGGATCACACCCGTCGCCTATGGCTACGGCCCTGCCCGGCCGGCGTGCAAGACCAATCGTAAGTCATCCACAACAGCGCGCGCCCGATGGTTCCCGGCGGCTTGCAAGAATATTGCGGGTTAACAAGGGGTTAAAGGGCTTTCGCCAAAACCGCCGCGGACGCGGGTCGAGGGCTGATTCGTCGCGAACGATTAGCAAACTCTGCCGTTGGGCGGCCGGAAAAGTGCCCTTACAACGTCGTGATCCGGCCATCAAAACGGCAACAGAATCTTTGCATATGCCACATATAGAATTGGTGCCGCGGAAGGACTTTGGACGGATGTACGTCTGCATCTGCAACAGGCTGAGTGACTCGATGATCGGCGAGGCCGTCGATCATGGCGCCCGAACGCCGACCGATGTGTTCCGGCATTTTCGCATGCGCCGGGGCTGTTCGAGCTGCACAGTCCATGTCGCCGAAGCGATTGAACGCGCCCAAGACCGGACCCATTCCGAAATCAGCGATTGACCTTCGCCGGTTTGGCAGGCCCGGTCCGGCGCCCTCGTCGCAATGCCACTCATTTTCTGGGAACCGCCGGCTAACCCGATTCGGACACCGGTGAATCTGTCCCCGAGGATATCAGACGCGTTCTAGATGCGACACTCTCGCACTTGCGGGGGTGTGCGGGTTTGTATGTCATTCGGTCTACTTGCGAATGATTTGCAAGAACATATTTCAAGAGCTACGACGTGACCGCCCCCGCCAGCCTCGCCGCCTTCGTCACTGCCTTCAGCCTTTTCGCTGTTGCCGCAGCGGCAGATGACGCGCCCTTCCTCGGTACCGACCCCGCCTCCGTCCTCCCCCAAGGCGGCCACGCCGTACAGCAGTGGTTGAGCTGGGCTGGCGGCCATACCGGCGAGAGCTACAATGCCTTCGAGGCCGTCACCGAATACGACTATGGCCTGACGGATCGCGTCCAGCTTGCCGCCACCCTCGCCTATGACTGGGATCGCACCCGCCCACTCGGCGGACCGCCGGTGTCCACCAGCCTCGCCGGCATCCAAGGCGAAGCGATCTTCATCCTGGCGGCAATCGACAAAAATCCACTTGGCGTCGCGCTGGCGATCGACCCCGCCTACAATTCGGCCTCGCGCGGCATCGCGGTGCGGCTGCTATTGACCAAGTATTTCTGGGGCTTCGAACACGTTCTCAACATCAATTTCGAGAACGGCTGGGAAAACAACAACACCGGCTTACAGGTCGAAAACGGCGCGGTCGCGTTCAATTACGGACTCGGCTATGCCGTCGATCCGCATTGGACGGTGAGCTTCGAGGCCGGCAATCAGTTCACCTTCGACCGGCTGGTCACCTCTGTGAATTTCAAGGATGCTGGCATCGCCGTCTTCCTGGGCCCCACGGTCGAATACGATTGCGCAGCGGTCATCATCACCGCGGGCGTGCAGGCCCAATTGCCGGTGGCGAGTGGCGGAAACGTGGTGAAGGGCTATCGCACCGACGCCGAACGCTGGCGCGCCGGCCTGCGATTCTCGCGTTCGATTTGACGCCGAGAGACAGGCGCGGCAATTGAACCACCCTTTGCGCCCACGTAGGCTGGCCGCGTTTTCAGCCCGGGGAGTCGTCCGTGAAACGGATTTTTGCCGCTACAGCACTTGCGCTCGTGTTTTCTCCAGCCTTCGCCGACGAAGGCATGTGGACCTTCGACAATTTTCCAAGCGCCGCGGTGAAGGCCAAATACGGCGTCACCATCGACCAGACGTGGCTCGACAAAGTGCAGGCCGGCGCCGCGCGTCTGGGAGCGGGATGTTCGTCCTCGGTGGTGTCGCCGGACGGGCTGGTACTGACCAACCATCACTGCGTGCGTTCCTGCGTGCAACTGAATTCCACCGCCTCGGCCGACGACATCAAGAACGGCTTCCTGCCCGCCAAGCGCGAGGACGAAAAACTCTGTCCGGGCATGTCGGTGGAAATCCTGCAGGACATCACCGACGTGACGGCGCGCGTTAATGCAGCGACCGCCGGTGCCGATCACTATCTCAAAGCGCGCGACACCGCCATCGCGGCCATCGAAAAGGAAGCCTGCAAGGGCCGCGAAGACAAATACCGCTGTCAAGTGACCACGTTCTATCAGGGCGGCCAGTTCAAGCTCTACACCTATCGCAAATACAGCGACGTGCGGCTGGCCTTCGCGCCGGAAATGCAAATCGCCTTCTTCGGCGGCGATCCCGACAACTTCAATTTCCCGCGCTACAACCTGGATTTCGGCATGGTCCGGCTTTACGAGGACGGCAAACCGGCAAAAACACCCCATCACCTAACGTGGTCCACCGTGAACCCGAAAGCGGGCGAAGCGATGTTCGTGGCTGGCAATCCCGGTTCGACGGCGCGCCTACTCACCGTTGCCCAGCTTGAAGGCTTGCGCGACATCTCCATGCCCGACACGCTGATCATGCTGTCAGAACTGCGCGGCCTGCTGGAGCAGTTCTCTGCCGAAAGCCCCGAACACGCCCGCATCGCCAACAGCCTGCTGTTCGGCGTCGAAAACAGCTTCAAGGGCAACCGCGGCCGCTTCGAAACCCTGCTCGATCCGGCAATGATGAAAGCCAAGCGCGAAGCGGAAGCGGACCTGAAGGCCAAAGTGAAGGCCGATCCCAAACTGGCCGCGGCCACTGGCAACGCCTGGGACGAATTGGAGGCCGTTCAAAAGGCGCGTGCGGCAGTCGAGACGCCTTATCTGTGGCTGGAAGCGCGCGCCGGATTCCGCTCCGACCTGTTCGCTTATGCCCGCGCCATCGTTCGCGGCACTGCCGAGCGCGACAAGCCCAACAGCGAACGTCTGCGCGAATACACCGATTCCCGTCTGCCAATCGTAGAGAAGAACTTTAGCGACGCGCACCCCGTCTATCCCGATCTCGAACGGGTGATGCTCACCTTCTGGCTGACCAAGCTGCGCGAAAACCTGACGGCCGACGCCGCCGGCACCAAGATATTCCTGGGCAAGGAATCGCCGGAGAGCCTCGCCGAAAAACTGGCCGCATCCAAGCTGGCCGATCCGGCGTATCGCAAGGCGCTGTGGGACGGCGGTAAGGCGGCAGTCGACAGAAGCGACGACCCGATGATCCGCTTCGTGTTGGCGACCGATGCGACCTCACGCGCCATCCGGACGGCGTATGAGGAGAAGGTCGTCGGCCCGACCGATCGCGCCGCGGAAAAGATCGCCAAGGCGCGCTTCGCCGTCTATGGCACCGCGACCTATCCCGACGCCACGCTGTCGCTGCGCCTGTCCTACGGCGCGGTGCAAGGCTGGAACGAGAAGGGCACGGCAGTGCCGGCATTCACGTATTTCCCCGGCCTTTACGACCGCACCACCGGCAAATTCCCCTTCGATCTGCCGCAGCGCTGGATCGGCATCCAGAACAAGCTCAACCCCAAGACCGTGTTTGACTTCGTCACCACCAACGACATCATCGGCGGCAATTCCGGCTCACCCGTGCTGAACGCGCGTGGCGATGTCGTGGGCGCAGCCTTCGACGGCAATATCGAGAGTCTCGGTGGCGATTACTGGTACGACGGATCGGTCAACCGCACCGTGGTCGTCACCACCGCCGCGATCACCGAGGCGCTGAAGAAGGTCTACGGCCAGGACCGGCTGGTGAAGGAACTGACGGGGAAATAAGCCCGGCGCCGCCGTTCAGACGAAAAGGGCCGGTGTTTCCACCGGCCCTTTCATTATGCGTTGTGCGAACCGTTACTCGGTTGCAGCCTGCGGCGGCGTTTCGGGCGCCGGCTCGGCCGGAGCATCGGGGGTTGCAGGAGCTTCGGGCGCATCGGAAACATCCGCCACCACCGGAGCCACGGCGGCTTCCGGCGCAGGCGGCGGTGTGACCGGACCTTCGATCTGGGCGGGAGCACCCTTGGCCTGCTCGTCCTGGATGACCTGATCGCGTTCCGCCGCGATACGGCGCAAACGCGCGATGGCGCCGCCCGTACCGGCCGGAATGAGACGGCCGACGATGACGTTCTCCTTGAGGCCTTCCAGGGTGTCCACCTTGCCCGCCACCGCAGCTTCGGTGAGGACGCGGGTGGTTTCCTGGAACGACGCTGCCGAGAACACCGAACGCGTCTGCAGCGACGCCTTGGTGATACCAAGCAGAATCGGACGACCCTCCGCCGGCTTGCCGTTGTTGTCGGTTGCCTTCTTGTTGGCCTCGTCGAGTTCGAGCTGGTCGACCTGTTCGCCGGCGAGCAACGTGGTGTCGCCGCCGTCGATGATCTCGAACTTCTGCATCATCTGGCGGCAGATCACTTCGATGTGCTTGTCGTTGATCTTCACGCCCTGCAGCCGGTAGACGTCCTGGATTTCCTTGACGAGATACGTCGTCAATTCTTCCACGCCCTTGATGCGCAGGATGTCGTGCGGCGACGGATTGCCCTCGACGATGTAATCGCCCTTCTCGACGTAATCGCCCTCGCGCACGCTGATGTGCCTGCCCTTGGGGATCAGGAACTCGACCGCGTCGATCTTCTCGTTCTTCGGCTTGATGATGACGCGGCGTTTGTTCTTGTAGTCCTTTCCGAACTCGATATAGCCGTCGACTTCAGCGAGCACCGCCTGATCCTTCGGCTTGCGGGCTTCGAAAAGCTCGGCGACGCGCGGCAGACCGCCGGTGATGTCACGGGTCTTGGCGCCTTCGGTCGGCAACCGGGCCAGAACGTCACCGGCTCTGACCGTCGCACCGTCTTCGACGGACAGAATGGCGTCCATCGAAAGCGGATAACGGGCTTCACCGCCGCCCATCACTTGAATGGGCTTGCCGTCTGCATCGACCACCACAATCGTCGGACGCAGCTCCTGGGACGCCTTAGAGCCCGAGCCGCGCGCATCCATGACAACACGGTTGGTCACGCCGGTCTTTTCGTCCGACACTTCCTTGTAGCTCACGCCCGACACGAGGTCTTCGTAGCGCACGACACCATCGGTGTCGGTCATCACCGGCACCGCATTCGGGTTCCACTCGGCCAGACGATCGCCGCGTTTCACCACCGTGCCGTCATCGACCTTGAGACGCGCACCATAAATGACACGATACGTCGCCCGCTCCGCACCCTTCGGATCCAGGATCTGGATCTGCATGTTGCGGCCCATCGCCACCAACTCACCTTCCGAGTTTTTGACGACGTTGCGGTTCTGCAGTTTGATTAGGCCATCGTAGCTGGCTTCCGCCTTCGATTGGCCGGCAACCTGCGCCGCGCCGCCGATGTGGAAGGTACGCATGGTGAGCTGGGTACCCGGCTCGCCGATCGACTGGGCGGCAATGACGCCGACCGCCTCACCGATGTTGACCGGTGTTCCGCGGGCCAGATCGCGTCCGTAGCACTTGCCGCAGACACCATCCTTGAGCTCACACGACAGCACCGAGCGGACGCGCACCTTTTGGACGTGCGCCGCTTCGATCTTTTCGGCGATTGTCTCCGTGATCTCCTTGCTGCGTTTGACGATGATCTCGCCCGTGTCGGGGTGCTTCACGTCTTCGGCCGTGGTGCGGCCGAGGATGCGCTCGGTCAGCGACGCCACCACCGTGCCGCCGTCGATTTCGGCCTGCACATAAACGCCGTGCTTGGTACCGCAATCTTCGGCAGTGATGATGCAGTCGTTGGCGACGTCGACCAGACGACGGGTCAGGTAACCCGAATTCGCCGTCTTCAAGGCGGTGTCGGCCAAACCCTTGCGGGCGCCATGGGTCGAGTTGAAGTACTCGAGCACCGTGAGGCCTTCCTTGAAGTTCGACAGAATCGGCGTTTCGATGATCGAACCGTCAGGACGGGCCATCAAGCCGCGCATGCCGGCGAGCTGCTTCATCTGCTGCGGCGAACCGCGGGCGCCCGAGTGGCTCATCATCCAGATCGAGTTCATCTCCTCTAGCCGGCCCGTGACGGGGTCGATACGGGGCTCGGAGATTTCCTTCATCATCTCGGCAGCGACCTGATCGGTGCACTTCGACCAGGCGTCGACCACGAGGTTGTACTTTTCCTTGTCGGTGGTCAGACCGTCGAGGTACTGCTGCTCGTACTCGCGCACTTTGTGGCGGGTCTCTTCGATCAGCTTTTCCTTGTCGGGCGGCACCACCATGTCGTCCTTGCCGAACGAGATGCCGGCCTTGCAGGATTCCTTGTAGCCGAGCCCCATGATGCCATCGGCGAACAGCACCGTCTCCTTCTGGCCGCAGTGACGGTAGACCTCGTCGATGATCTGGCTGATCTCCTGCTTGCGCACGAGACGGTTGACCAGTGAGAACGGAATCTTGGAATGCCGCGGCAGATACTGGGCAATCATCATCCGGCCCGGCGTCGTTTCAACGCGCTGGACAATCGGCTTGCCCTCAGCATCGACGGTGTGGAAGCGGCACTTAATCTTGGTATGCAGGGTGATGGACCCGGCAAACAAGGCATGCTCGATTTCGCCGAGATCGTTAAAGGCCGAACCCTCGCCCGGCTCGCCGGGGCGTTCCTGGCTGAGATAATAGAGGCCGAGAACAATATCCTGCGTCGGCACGATGATCGGCTTGCCGTTGGCCGGTGACAAGATGTTGTTGGTCGACATCATCAAGACGCGCGCTTCGAGCTGGGCTTCGAGGCTCAGCGGCACGTGCACGGCCATCTGGTCGCCGTCGAAGTCGGCGTTGAAGGCGGTGCAAACCAGCGGATGAAGCTGGATCGCCTTGCCTTCGATCAACACCGGTTCGAACGCCTGGATGCCGAGACGATGCAGCGTCGGGGCGCGGTTCAGCATCACCGGATGCTCGCGGATCACCTCTTCGAGGATGTCCCAGACTTCCGGCTTTTCTTTCTCCACCAACTTCTTGGACTGCTTCACCGTCTGGCTGAAGCCTTTGGCTTCCAGCCGCGCATAGATGAACGGCTTGAACAGTTCGAGCGCCATCTTCTTCGGCAGGCCGCACTGATGCAGTTTGAGTTCCGGACCGACAGTGATCACCGAACGGCCCGAATAGTCGACGCGCTTGCCCAAAAGGTTCTGACGGAAGCGGCCCTGCTTGCCTTTCAGCATGTCGGCGAGCGACTTCAGCGGACGCTTGTTGGCGCCGGTGATAACACGGCCACGGCGGCCGTTGTCGAACAAGGCGTCGACGGCTTCCTGCAACATGCGCTTTTCGTTGCGCACGATGATGTCCGGCGCCTTCAGTTCGATCAGCCGCTTGAGGCGGTTGTTGCGGTTGATGACACGGCGATAGAGATCGTTGAGGTCCGACGTCGCAAAGCGGCCGCCATCGAGCGGAACCAACGGACGCAGCTCCGGCGGAATGACCGGGATCACCGTCATGATCATCCATTCCGGACGGTTGCCGGAGTCGATGAAGGCTTCCACGACTTTGAGACGCTTGACCAGCTTCTTCGGCTTTTCGCCGCCGTTGCAGGTGGCGATTTCGGCGCGCAGATCCTCGGCCAGCTTGGGCAGATCGATTGCCTGCAGCAGGTTGCGGATAGCTTCGGCGCCGATCATGGCAGTGAAGCTGTCGTTGCCGTATTCGTCCTGGGCCTTATAGAACTCGTCTTCGGTCAGCAGCTGACGCTCTTTCAGCGGCGTCAGACCCGGCTCGATGACGACATAGTTCTCGAAATAAAGGACGCGTTCGAGATCCTTGAGCGTCATGTCGAGCATCAGGCCGATGCGGCTCGGTAGCGACTTGAGAAACCAGATGTGCGCCACCGGCGAGGCCAGTTCGATGTGGCCCATGCGGTCGCGACGGACCTTCTGGATGGTGACTTCGACGCCGCACTTCTCGCAGACGATGCCCTTGTACTTCATGCGCTTGTACTTGCCGCACAAGCACTCGTAGTCCTTCACCGGCCCGAAGATGCGGGCGCAGAACAGGCCGTCGCGTTCCGGCTTGAACGTACGGTAGTTGATCGTCTCCGGCTTTTTGATCTCGCCGTGACTCCAGCGCAGGATCTGCTCCGGGCTCGCCAGCGAAATCTTGATCCGGTCAAAGGTCGGGACTTCCTTGCCGGCCGAAAAGACGTTCATCAGCTCTTGGTTCATTTCGACTCTCTTTGCGAGTTCGCGTCGCTATCAGCTCTGCCACCTTCCCCCTTCGACTTGCCCAGGGAGAAGGCCCTCACCAGGCCGTCCAGCACCGGGCTTGCCGAAGTGCTGGCGGCCTTACGCGGTCTATCCGTTCACCAGTTCCACATTCAGGCCCAGGGAACGCATTTCCTTGACCAACACGTTGAAGCTTTCCGGAATACCGGCTTCGAACGTGTCTTCGCCACGGACGATCGCTTCGTAGACTTTGGTGCGGCCGGCAACGTCGTCCGACTTCACGGTCAGGATTTCCTGCAACGTGTAGGCGGCGCCGTAAGCCTCAAGAGCCCACACCTCCATTTCGCCGAAACGCTGACCGCCGAACTGCGCCTTGCCACCAAGCGGCTGCTGGGTGACGAGGCTGTACGGGCCGATCGAACGGGCATGGATCTTGTCGTCGACCAAGTGATGCAGCTTCAGCATGTAGATGTAGCCAACCGTGACCTTGCGCTGGAACGCCTCGCCGGTGCGCCCATCGAACAGCGTCGACTGGCCGCTTTCGGCGAGCCCCGCTTCACGCAGCATCTCGACGATGTCCGGCTCCTTGGCGCCATCGAACACCGGGGTGGCGATCGGAACGCCGGGACGCAGGTTTTCGGACATCTCCACCAAGCCCTGATCGTCCAACTGGTTGAGTTGTTCGTCGCTGCCGTAGATGTGCTTGAGGTAGCGGCGCAGGCCATCGTACTTGCCGTCCTTTTTCACCTTCTCCAGCATCTCGCCGATCTTCTTGCCCACGCCGGCGCACGCCCAGCCGAGATGGGTCTCAAGAATCTGGCCGACGTTCATGCGCGACGGCACGCCCAGCGGATTGAGCACGAGATCGACCGAGGTGCCATCTTCGAGGTACGGCATGTCTTCGATCGGCAGGATGCGGCTGATCACGCCCTTATTGCCGTGACGGCCGGCCATCTTGTCGCCCGGTTGCAGCTTGCGCTTCACCGCGACGAACACCTTGACCATCTTCATCACGCCGGGCGCCAGTTCGTCGCCGCGACGCAGTTTTTCGACCTTGTCGGCGAAGCGCTTGTCGAGGCGGGACTTGGACTCGTCGTACTGCTTGCGCAGGCCTTCGATCTCGGCCATCGCCTTGTCGGCGCGAAGACCGATCTGCCACCACTGATGGCGCGGGATCGCATCAAGAACGGACTGCACGATCTTGGTATCCGGCGGCAAGTTCTTCGGCCCCGACGCGGCGATCTTGCCGAGCAGGATCTCCGAAAGACGCGCGAAGATATTGCGCTCGAGGATCGACAATTCGTCGTCGCGGTCCTCGGCCAAACGCTCTTCCTCGGCGCGTTCGATCGCCAGCGCACGCTGGTCCTTGTCGACACCGTGACGATTGAACACCCGCACTTCCACGACCGTACCAGTAACGCCCGGCGGCACGCGCAAGCTGGTGTCACGCACGTCGGCGGCCTTTTCGCCAAAGATGGCGCGGAGCAGCTTTTCTTCCGGCGTCATCGGGGTTTCGCCCTTCGGCGTCACCTTGCCCACCAGAATATCGGCCGCATTCACTTCGGCACCGATGTAGACGATGCCGGCTTCGTCGAGGTTCTTGAGGTTTTCTTCGCCGACGTTCGGGATGTCGCGCGTAATTTCCTCAGGACCGAGCTTGGTGTCGCGGGCCATCGTCTCGAATTCCTCGATGTGGATCGAGGTGAAGACGTCGTCGCGCACAATACGCTCGGAGATGAGGATGGAGTCCTCGTAGTTGTAGCCGTTCCACGGCATGAAGGCGACGAGCGCGTTCTTACCGAGGGCGAGATCGCCCAGATCCGTCGACGGACCGTCGGCGATGATGTCGCCCTTCTGCAGGCGGTCGCCGACTTTCACCAACGGCTTCTGCGTGATGCAGGTCGACTGGTTGGAACGCTGGAACTTCTTCAGGCGGTAGATGTCGATACCCGGCTTGGTGGGATCTTCTTCTTCCGTGGCGCGGATGACGATACGGGTGGCGTCCACCTGATCGACGATGCCCGCGCGGCGCGCGGAAATCGCCGAACCGGAGTCGCGAGCCACGACGTCTTCCAGACCGGTGCCGACCAACGGCGCTTCCGGCTGGAGCAACGGCACGGCCTGGCGCTGCATGTTCGAGCCCATCAGCGCGCGGTTGGCGTCGTCGTTCTCAAGGAACGGCACCAGCGCGGCGGCGACGGACACGAGTTGCTTGGGCGACACGTCGATGAAGTCGACCTGATCGGGCGTCGTCATCACATAGTCGCCGTGATGGCGGCAGGAGACCAGTTCGTCGGTGATGCGGCCGCGGGCGTCGATCGTCGCGTTGGCCTGGGCGATGGTGTACTTCGCCTCTTCCATCGCCGACAGGTACTGAACGTCGTCCGTGACATGCTTGTTGTGCACGCGCCGGTACGGGCTTTCGATGAAGCCGTACTTGTTGATGCGGGCGTAGGTCGCCAAGCTGTTGATCAGACCGATGTTCGGGCCTTCCGGCGTTTCGATCGGGCAGATGCGGCCGTAGTGCGTCGGATGCACGTCGCGCACTTCGAAGCCGGCGCGCTCGCGGGTCAGACCGCCTGGTCCAAGGGCCGACATGCGGCGCTTGTGGGTGACTTCCGACAGCGGATTGGTCTGGTCCATGAACTGCGACAGCTGCGACGAACCGAAGAATTCACGAACAGCAGCAGCCACAGGCTTGGCGTTGATCAGGTCGTGCGGCATGACCGTGTCGATGTCGACGGCGCTCATGCGCTCCTTGATCGCCCGTTCCATGCGGAGCAGGCCGACGCGGAACTGATTTTCCATCAACTC
>WSSedL1CaDRAFT_10000345_pt1 | contig 32578 bp, 22 predicted proteins | sample WetSurSL1Cattail_FD_9464 | JGI IMG/M metagenome (IMG submission 9464)
TGGTTAAATATTTATTGATTAGACACTTAAATATACCAATTCTTCCTATTTTTTCCTAATAAATATTTAATTTCTTACATCGAACTGACGTTAGATTAATAAAAATTTCCTGAACAATATCTGCAGCAGTATTATCGTCGCCCGTAATTTTTATTGCTAAACGAAATAACTTAGGATAATTCTCAGAATATATGTGATTAAAATTTTCCAAAATTTAGTTTTATATATAGTCGAAGTTAAGAGCAGTTTTGTGACGTAAAATTGAAGAAATTATAAAATAACAGGAATTTTTATTTGAATTGGTAAGAGAATGTGCAAACCTAGTTTGTTAATGTTAGATAATACTTACCCTTAAAAAATCCCAACTTTTTCGGATTATTTTTTGAGAGGCTTTCATTCTCTTCAACTGCTAATTTACTTCGTTCAGACAATTTTTTACTTCAGCACTGTATTCTCCTGTTCTGGCCGCTTCTATATCTGTGTTTAACGCTTAAGTAATTGTTTGGAACGCAATATCATTTATAATTGAAATTTTTCGTTTATAAATCTGTTGAAACACAGACACTAATTAACATGTAATCTGTTAATTATTTTTAGAGTTCATTACCTCTATTTTAATTTCTTTTATACAAAAGATTATTGTCGGTTAAATTGAGGTTGTTAATATTATTATTGATGGTAAAGTAAAACACAGATCCTTGCCCAATTTCACTTTCAACCCAAATTTTACCTTTATGTATTTCAACAAATTCTTTACAAAGTAATAAACCCAGCCCAGAGCTCAGTTCTCCGTTCGTACCTTTACGGCTGGTATTTTTGTCTATTTGAAATAAATCTCTTAACATATTGGCAGACATCCCTATTCCTGTATCAGATATTTTCATTTTTAGATTGGAAAGCTCGTCTATACTTGCATTTACATTAACAAAACCATTATTTGTGGTAAATTTTACAGCATTTGAAATTAGGTTTCTGATAATCGATTGAAACATATATTTATCAGCTTTAATTTGAATATCATTATCTATAAATAAATTTATTGTTATGTTTTTGGTATTTGCATTCCCATAAACACTAAATAAACACTCATTTATACTTTCCTTAACATTAAATATGGTCGGACTAAATGGGAGTAATCCTTGCTGAACTCTGGCCCATTCGAGAAGATTCTCTAGCAAATTATATAAATTAACTGAAGAGTCTTTAATCGTCAACATATATTTCTGAATTTTGTCAGGAGTAAAATTGTTGGTATTATTAGTTATTAATTCCGTAAGTCCTAAAAAACTACTCAATGGAGAGCGCAGATCATGAGCTATAATTGAGAAAAATTTATCCTTTTGAGAATTTAGCTGTAAAAGATATTGTTGATTTTCCAATAATTTATTTAAATATTCTTTTTGCAAAGTAATGTCTTCCTTTATTCCAATAAAATGCGAGATTTTGCCATCATTGTCTTTTATGGGTGAAATACTGGCATATTCGTAATACAGCGAACCATCTTTCTTTTTATTATGAATTTCACCCCGCCATATATTTCCACCTGAAATTGTTTTCCACATTTGAAGGTAAACATCGTTTGAGGTTAATCCTGATTTAAATATTCTTGGGTTTTTCCCAATTATTTCATTTGCATTGTATCCTGTATTTTTGTAGCAAAATGGATTTGCATACTGAATAGTACCGTTTTTGTCTGTAATTACTATTGAAACCGGGCATTGAGTAACTGCTTCAATTAATAAATTTAACTTTTCTTCGGTTTGTTTTCTATAGGTAATATCCCTTATTATAAAAATAATTTTATGGGGTTTTTTGTTTCTTCCTAAAATAAATTCAGCATTAGCTTCAATAATAAATTTATTTTTAGTTTTTGAGAAAACAGAATATTCTTCTGGGCCTTTTCGAATTCCACCAAACATATTAGTTATGTTTTGTTGAGCCCTTGTTTGATCTTCTGGAGCAATAAAGTCTAATATTGATAACCCTAAAATAGATTTTAAATTATCACAACCGAACATTTTTATTCCGGAAGGTGAAACATCAATTATTTTACCTTTTAAATCAGTTATTGTAATATTATCTGGAGTTGCTATAAAAAGAGATTGGAAATTAGCATCATTTTTTTTACGAAGAAAATGAAATTTCAAATACATGTGTTTTAGTCTTCTTCCAAAAGAAAAATTAAAAATTTGGGTAATTACATTTTTTGTCATAATAGAATTACATATTTGAAATATTTAAAATGTATTTGATATTTATTAATAAAATTAATTTGTCAAAATAATTAAATATAAAAAAATGATTTGATATTATCCTTAGGGTTATTCCCATTTTTTATAAGTTTTATACCCATATTTTATAGAAAATATCCCATATAGATTTAGTAGTTACTATATATAAATTAAAATTTTCAAGCCCTAATTTTGTATTGTTTCATATAATTGTAATTTATCTAACTAACACCTCAAATTATTATGAATATTATTGTTATAGATGATGATTTGCATTTTAGAGATTTTTTAAAGTTCCACATCGAAAATAATCTTGGGCACAAGGTTATTTTAACTTGTAAATATGATGATATATCAAATACGGGGTATATTTCAGATGCAACTATTTTACTAATGAGCGTTGGGTTAACCGAATTAAACAAGTTTAATTTAGTTAAAAAAATTTTATGGCAATACCCTCATTTAAATGTTTTAGCAATTTTTTCAAAATTAGAAGATATTATGTTAAAACCATATTTAGAAGCTGGATTTAAGGGATTTATATTAAGATCTGATATAGAGAGAAATTTAAAAGTAGCTATAAATAAACTGTATATGGGAGAATATTATATTCCTTATTGTAATGTTTGCATTGAATAGTTAAAATTTTTCTGATAATAATTATATAAAAGATTTTTTATGACACAAACATATCTTTCATTTACAGTAGGAAATGAACTATTTGCAACAAAAGTCGGGGCGGTTTTGGAAGTCCTGCAGAATATAAAAATAACCACAGTACCCAATACTCCGGATTACTTAAAAGGAATAATAAATTTCAGGGGCAATGTAGTAGCAATTGTAGAGTCAAGAATTAAATTTAATCTATCAGAGAGAGTCAATGGCTCTTCTTATGCAATTATTGTTTTTGAAACAGTGTTAGAAAAAGAATATTGCACAATAGGATTGCTGGTAGACAAGGTTAATGATGTTATTGAAATTGAGGATGAATTAGTTAAATCGGTTTCATTTATTCATTCTGAATTGAATACCGATTTTTTAGTTGGAGTGTTCAAGCACCAAGATAAATTTATTTTACTCATCGATGAAGTTAATATTCTTTCTTGTAATGAAATTATTTCAATACCTGAACTAAACCTCGAATAAAACTTTATAAACTTTAATTATTACGATTATGTTTAAAAATTTAAAGATTAGAACTAAGTTAATTTTCAGCTTTATTGTTGTAGCTTTTTTTTCATCAGTTGTAGGATACTTTGGCATTAGTAATATTAAGCTATTGAGAACTGAAAATGAATGGTTGAACAATAATGTTGTTAAATCTCTAACATTAGGCAATTATATCATTGAAAGTGTTTCTAATATAAGGATTGAAGCCAGAAATGTTATATTAAATGATAACCCTGAAATGGTAGAAAAATCATTTGAATGTATATTGAAAAATTGTGTTACAATAGATTCCTGTTTAGAAATTTATAAAACAACCATTTCTGATCAAACAGGTCAGTCTGATTTTAATGAAGTTATAAATAATAAAAATCAATATTTATTATTGTTACAACAATTTCAACAAATAGATCATAATGATAAATCAGCTTTACATGATTTTATGAATAATAAAATCGGTGGTAAAGGTAGTGAATTAAACAATTCTTTAGAAAAATTATCGGATTATAATATTAAACAGGGGATAGATCAGGAGGCTAAAATGGAAAATATTACTTCAAATGCTATTACCTCAATGTTTATTATTGTTGGATTAAGCATTATATTGGCAGTTTTACTTGGTTATAATATTTCTGCCAATATTCAAAAAATTATAAAAAATGTGGTTGAAAAGACCAAAGGATTGGTTGATTCTGCAATAGCTGGGAAACTATCAACAAGAGCTAACCCGGAAGATATTAATATCGAATTCAGGGAAATAATTGTGGGTATCAATAAAACATTAGATGTTATGCATGAGCCATTAAAAGTTACCTCCAGGTTTATTGAAAAGGTAGCTAATGGTAGTGAACTAAATAAGATTACCGAAAATTACAATGGAGATTTTAACGAAATAAAAGACAATATAAACAAATGTATTGAAGTGGTATATTCGATTTTAGATGAAATAAATGATTTAACCCAAAATACCATTAATGGTAAATTAGCCATTCGAATTGATACTAAAAATTATAATGGCGGTTGGTTTGATATATGTAAAGGGATTAACTTAACACTAGATGCGGTTATAAATCCGTTAAATGTTGCTGGTGACTATATTGATAGAATAAGCAAAGGCGATTTACCTGCTGTAATAGTTGATAATTATTATGGAGAGTTTAATACTATAAAAATTAATTTAAACAATTTAATTGTAGCAACCAATGACATAATTAAAAAGGCAAAATTAATATCTGAAGGCGATTTAACAGTAACATTGGAGAAAAGATCTGCTAACGATGAATTAATGCAAACCCTCAATGAAATGGTTAAATCCAATTCTAATATGATTAATGAATTTAAAGTTGCTATTGGAAATATTGTATCAGCAAGTCAGGCCATGCAATCGGTAGCTGTTCAGCTATCTCAGGGAGCAAACGAACAGGCAGCCTCAACTGAGGAAGTATCCAGTAGTATGGAAGAGATGGTTTCAAATATAAATCAAAATACCGAAAATGCATCCGAAACACAAAAAATAGCCTTGCAAGCTGCAAAAGATATAGATGATGGGAATGTTGCCGTGTTGACAACCGTTGATGCTATGAAAAAAATTGCAGAAAAGATCTCAATTATTGGAGAAATTGCAGAAAAAACAGATTTGTTAGCTATAAATGCAGCGATCGAAGCAGCACGTGCAGGAGAGCAGGGTAAAGGCTTTGCTGTAGTTGCTTCCGAAGTTAGAAAATTAGCAGAAAGAAGTCAGCAAGCGGCCAGAGAAATTGATGAGTTGTCAAAATCGAGTGTTAAAATAGCAGATGAATCAGGAAAACTCTTACAAAAAATTGTACCAGATATTCAAAAAACAGCAACTTTGGTTCAGGAAATAACAGCGGCATCTTATGAACAGAATTCCGGAGCTGTGCAAATAAACAATGCAATAAATCAACTAAATGCAGTAACCCAACGAAACAGTGCTGCCTCTGAAGAGATGTCGTCAAGCGCAGAGGAACTTGCAAGCCAGGCAGAACAATTAAATGATGTTATAGCTTTTTTTAAAACAGAAACAACTTTAACAAAAGGAAATAGAATAAACAAGCAACCATTAATTAATAATAATTATTCATTAATAAATAAAGATATTACAGTTCATCACATAAATAAAAAGGAGAGGGATTTGATTAATTTGGGGGACGATAATGATTCAATATTTGAAAAATATTAGAATCAGATTATGTGATTGAGTGAGGAACAAGGGTAGCAATACCCTTGTTTATTTTTCATTTTTTAATTATAAAAGAATTATGCCAATAATAGAATGGAACAAACAATTTAGTGTTAATATATTATCAATAGATAATCAACATAAAAAATTGATATCTATTATCAATGATTTTTATGATAATATTTTAAAAGGTCAGCATAAAGATAAAATTCCGGAATTAATTTCAGAATTGAAAGAGTACACCATTTTTCATTTTAAAACAGAAGAAAAATATATGCAATTATATAATTATCCGGATTATCCGGATCATTTAAAGGAGCATAAGATATTTATAGATAAAGTTTTGAGTTTTGAATTTCGTTTAAAAAATGGAAAAATGTTATTAACGGTTGAAATTACAAATTTTTTAAAAGAATGGATTCTTGATCATATTCAACATTCAGATCAGAAGTATAGTACTTATTTTATAAAGATGGGAGTAAAATAAATAAAAATTAAACACTAATAATTTTATTTTTAAAAGCAAATATTATTAATCCAATCGTATTTTTTACACCAACTTTTTGAAGCATTTTAGAACGTTGGTTTTCTATAGTTTTGACACTTAAAAATAATTTATCTGCAATGTGGATAGAGTCGAGTCCTTCGCAAATGAATTTAAGAATTTCTTGTTCTCTTTCTGTGAAACAAAAAGGTACTCCATCTAAAGAGATTAACTTTTGAGTTGGTTGTTTTAATCCGGTTATCACGTTACGCAATAAATCTGCAGAAAAATAATATTCATCATTAATAACAGTTTCGACCCCTTTTTCGAGCTCTGTTTTTCCGGATGATTTTGAGATAAATCCTCTGACACCGATATTTATAAGATTTGAGTAAAAAGTATAATCATCGATCATACTTAATACCAGAATTTTTAAGTCCGGAAATTGTTTAAGGGCAGCTTCACTGGCTTCTACACCATTCATCAGGGGCATATCCAAATCCATAAGTACTAAGTCCGGTTTATGGGATTTTAAAATTTCTAAAAATTCTATACCATTCGATGCTTCTGCAACAACTATTCCTATATTCTCTTGTTCTAAAAGGATTTTAAGACCATTTCTGAATATTAAATGATCGTCTACAATAATTATTTTAATCATATAATAACTTTAAATAGTAAAATTTTGATTATTAGTAGTTTGGAAGCAATATCATTACTTTCATTTCTCCTTCATTTCTCACAAATGAAATTGTTCCTTTAAGGGAATTAATTTTTCTGATAATATTTTGAAGTCCTAGGCCTTTGTTTACTAATTCTTCGGTCATTTCATATCCTTTTCCGTTATCAGAATAAATAATATTTATTTTTTTCTGCAAATTATGAAATAATTCAATTTTTACCTCGGTTGCATTGGCATATTTTATTGTATTATTTAATAATTCGGTAATTACCCGATATATTGTAATTTCAATTTGGGAATCATATCTTATTATTTCGTCGTACGAAAAAAATATATTCACTTTATTTGTTTGATTAATAAAGGATATTTGTTTTTTTAAAGCAGCAACGAATCCCATTTTTAGTAAAACTACCGGACTTAATCTGTTGGAGATTTCCCGCAAGGTGCTTATTGCATCATCTATATTTTGCATTCCTATCTTTGAAATATTTTCTTTTTTTTCAGGGTCGCTCGTTTCAGATAACCATTGAAAATAAAGTTTTATCATAGATATTATCGGGCCTAAACCATCATGTAATTCTTGTGAGAAATGGGTCCTTTCTTTTTCTTCGGTACTAATAATGGTCTTGATTATTTTACGTTCTGTATTCTTTTTTTCAGAGATATCTTCCTTTACAGCAATATAATTGGTAATTTCACCGTTTAAATTAAAAACTGGAGAAATGGACGCATATTCCCAGAAAAGTTCTCCATTTTTCTTCTTATTCAATATTTCTCCAAACCATTCTTTCCCCTTAGAAATTGTAGCCCATAAATCGTTATAAAATTTTAGCGGCATTTCATCTGATTTTAATATCCGGGGGGTTTTACCTATTATTTCCTTTAAAGAATATCCTGTTATAGCCGTAAATTTGGGGTTTATATATTCAATAATACCATTTGAATCTGTTATTAAAACAGAAACAGGACTTTGTTCAATAGCTCTTAGTAGTTTTTGTAATTCAATTTCTGATTGTTTTCGTTTAGTTATATTTTGTATAATAACCAGGAAATGTTTTTTATTTTTAAAAAGTATTTCAATTGAAGTATTTAACCCATCATAAATACGATTATCTTTACTTTTAAATTTAAATTCATAATTTTCTACATACCCGGTTGTTGTTATTGATTTTCGCAATGTAAGTCTGTCTTTCGGGTTTACAAATAGATTGATATCAGTTGATTTTTTACCGATAACTTCTGAATATAAATAACCTGAAATACTTAAGAATTCTTTATTTACGTCAACAATTTTACTATTTTCGGCTTCTATGAGTAAGATAGAAAAAGGAATTAATTTGAAAATTTTTGAGAATCGTTCTTCACTGTCTTTTAAATCCGATTCGGCATTTTTCTCTTTTGTGATTTCTTTAATTACCCCTTCAATTATTTCCACATTACCACTATTTCCCTTAATGGGTATTCGGGCATCTTTTATCCATTTTAGTTCTCCAGATTTGCTAAAAATTCTGTACTCTATTGGCTTTATATTTTTACCTGCCAATATATCAGATTGATATTGATTAACATAAGTAACATCGTCGGGGTGGACAATTTCGGACCAACGTTTATTATTTGATTCCATGTCAGCCGCAAAATATCCCGTTATGGCATAAAATATATCTGAACGACGAATTTTAATTTTATAATTATTGTTAATTGAAATAGAGTATTGATAATCAGATAAATGTTCGGTAATAAGACGATAACGTTTTTCACTGTTTTTTAATTCTAATTCAGCAATAAGTTTTTCATTTTGTACTCTTATCGATTTGATTCCATACGCCAGATTGTTTGTCATTTCTTCCAGCAATTCTACTTCTCTTTTCTCAAATATTCCTTTTTCTGAAGAATATATTCCAATGACACCCAAAATTTCATTTTCAATTCTTAATGGAAGTGCAATAATTGATTTAAATCCTCTTTTTAGTGCATCATTTTTCCAAGGTGAGAAATTACTATTCTTATTTAAATTTTTTAGAACATAAGGGATACCGGTACGCGCCGCCACCCCACCCGGGCCGTTACCTCTTGGATTGTTTTTGTCCCAACTTATTAGAGAATTTTTTATATAATCTCCGTCTTTTCCATAAAAGGCTGCAGGGATAATTAATTTTTCAGGACCATAATCAAGATATCCCACCCATGATAATTTATATCCGCCAACATCAATGATTATGGCACAAACTTTTTCAATTAAATCCTGCTCATGGTTGATTCTAGTTAAACAGTGGTTAACCATACTTAGCATCCGTAATGCCCTGTTATTTCTTTCTATTAATTCTCTGGCTTCTCTTTTGTGGGTAATATCCTCGGAAATTGCAAGTACACTAATTAATTCCCCTGAATCCTTTCGTTCAGGAATAAAGGTGATTTCAAAATTTATCTTTCGTCCTTTAATAGTTCGTTCAAGTTCAATGATTTCTGTTTTATTATTTTTAATTACATTCGTTAAAACATCAAATAGTTTTTTATGAGCTTGCTGATTAATCGGAGTTGCTATTTCAATATAATTTTTACCAATAAAAGAATTAGTAGGTATTCCAAACATTTTTGAGGCATTGGAATTTATATATATAAAGCGTTTTTCTAAATTAAATCGGGCTATTAAAATAGGGAGATTTTCAATTAAATTCTTATATTCTATTTCTTTTAGTTCTAATTTTGTTTGAATTATTTTATTATAAGTGACATCTCTGGCTAAAAAGAGAACTTCTTTATTTGATATCTTTAATAACCGACATTTAAAATATTTATTATTTGTATCAAATGGAATTTCGAAATCAATATTTTTAATTATGTTATTTTTTAAAACATCATTTATTTCTTTCAGAATATAATTATATTTTTCAGGAGGCAGTAAATCGCATAAATTTTTATTGATATAATTTTGTGAATTTCCAATATAGTTTTCTTCCTGTGCATTTTTAAAATCATTAATTAAACCTTTTTTATTTATGCGTAAAATTAAATCAGGAATAATGTTTAATAAGACATTTTGTTCATTTTCTTTTTTTTGATTGTCATTATTGAGGATAATACTGGATATACATGCAGATAATCTGATGCTTATTTCTTTAAATAAACTCACATTTTCTTTTGTAAATTTAATACTGGGGTTATATTTTATACCAAATAACCAAGGTTTTCCATAATTTACTTTTAATCCTTGAACTACATAGGTGTTTTTACCATATTTTTTATAATAATCCTGGTTAAATGTATTTTTTGTGTTATATCCATAAAACTGAACCGTATTAGAATTTAATATTTTTTTAAAATGGGAAGACATAAAAGGGGTTACCTTTTCCTCCTTTCCGTTTTGTAATATCATTTCATTGGTTGGCGTTTTAGTAAGCATATAAATTTTTACACTTTCAGCATCAGGGTCAATAGGATTCAGGAAGTAAGCCTTTTCTATCTCAAAAAATTGAAATGTTAAATGCAATATATCTTTTAACATTTCTTCCAGATTTTGAGAATGATCCATAATATGGTTAATTCGTTTTAATCTATCTAAAAAATTTAACCGGGAAATGTGTTTTTCAATACCAGACTTTAATTTTTTAATTTTTGGAAATGCCAAAAATTGTAACCCGGTAATTAGATTTTCATTAATAAAAGGAATCCATTCAAAACTCCATTGATTTTCGGTTGATACTTTGTAGGTGAATTTTTGGGGAGTCATTAGATGCTTGCACTTTTCAATTTGATGTTTAAAATAAATTTCTTCTTCTTTATCATTTATCAAATTGAAAAAAGAAAGGCCTATTATATTATTATACTTTAATTTCTTTTTGATTATATTTTGAAAAGCTTCATTATAAGAAATTATATGGTTTTCATTATTTAAAGAAAATAATATTATATGCTTGTTATTATCAAATAAAATCTCGCGTAGGGAATATTTTATATCCATTCTTTGAAAATCCTTAATTATGCTTTGTTATTACATTCTTTCATCCAAAATAATCAAGTTAATCAATATTTTAAATATTTATTCATTATTCAAAAATTGGAGGTATAGTTAAATCATTTAAACCGTTGATATATATCAATATTTCTTTTAAAATTTAGAATTTTAAAAGTATTAAATTTAAGTTAAGGTAAAAATGAATTTTGTATGCATCTGTCAAATTTTCAGATACGCTTTTTTAATATTTCCTGGGGTAATTGAATTGAAAATACACATTATAAATTATTTAAAATTATTATTATGTTTAAAAATTTAACTATTAAAACTAAGCTTATATCCGGATTTGTATTAGTTGCTTGTTTAGCTGGGTTAGTGGGGTATGTCGGAATTTCAAACACCCATAAAATGAGAGATGCTGATTCGTATATGTATAATAATGCCGTGTTATCTCTCGGTTTATGTTCCGAAATGGCAGGAGATTTAACCGGTATGCGTATTCAGATTAGAAATCTTATTCTCGCCAATACTTATAAAGAAGAAATGGATTATAAGGCTCAATTTGAGAAATTAAGCTTAAAAGTGGATAAAAAATTAAAGGAATATGTTACAACCATTTCTGATGAAACAGATAGAAAAAACTATCAAAATGTATTAAGCTTAAAAAAGAAATATGTTGATTTGTTTCCGGACTTTTTGAAAACCGTAAATTTAATAAACAAAAAACCGGCGCTTGCATATTTGGATAATATTTATAACCCGGCAGGTGAACAATTACAAAAGGCTAACGATGCTTTGTTTAGCTATAATATTGAGTTAGGGAAAAAAATTTTTAACACCAATGAAAATACAGCCACGGGATCGGTAAATACGATGTTGATTATAATTTTAATCATTTTGATAGCATCCCTTTTACTTGGATATTTTTTAGCTTCATCTATTCAAAAAATTATTAGATCGGTGGTATATGAAGCGAATAAACTCTCACAAGCTGCTGTTGAAGGTAATTTAGATACAAGAGCAGATGTAGGTAAAATTAATTTTGAATTTCGTTCTATTCCCGAGGGTGTAAACCGAACTCTTGATGCTTTGGTAAATCCGTTAAAGGTAGCCGCTAATTATGTAGATAGGATATCAAAAGGTGATGTCCCGGAAAAAATTACAGATAAGTATAATGGCGATTTTAATGAAATTAAAAACAATCTCAATGAATGTATTGATGCATTAAATACATTACTTTCTGAACACAAAGAAATGAGCAGGCAACATAATCTTGGAATGATAGATGAGGTTATGGATGAAAAGAAATTTAAAGGTGCTTATGCGGTAATGGCAAAGGAAATAAATGAACTAGTGCAATCTCATATTGCAGTTAAAATGAAAATTGTGGAAGTCGTGGGGCGTTATGCCAAAGGAGATTTAACTGTGGATATGGATCGCTTACCCGGGAAAAAAGCCCAGATTACAAATGCAATCGATGATGTAAAGAGAAACTTGTTAAGCTTAAATGATGAAATACTTACTTTAATTGAATCTGCCAGAGCCGGGAATTTATCTTCGCGGGCTGATGCAACTAAATTTAGTTATAGTTTTAAAAATATGGTAGAAGGTATTAATGCCACTCTGGATGCCGTAATTACCCCGTTAGCTGTTGCTGCTTCCTATGTTGAAAATATTTCTCAGGGTTATATTCCTCAAAAAATAACAGACGATTATAATGGCGATTTTAATCTGATTAAAAACAATTTAAATAAATGTATTGATGCTATTAATTTATTGGTTGCTGATACAAACATGCTTTCTGAAGCTGCCATAAATGGACAGTTTTTAACAAGAGTGGAAACTTCAAAACATTATGGCGATTATCAGAAAATTGTAGCTGGAATGAATAATACATTAGATACAATTGTTGACAAAACCGTTTGGTACGAAGCTATTATTGATGCTGTTCCCTTCCCAATACATGTTACCGATAATGAAATGAATTGGACTTATATGAATAAAGCATTCGAGAAATTAATGGTTCAACAGAATATTGTTAAAGACAGGAAATCGGGTTATGGCAAACAATGTTCGCATGCTGCGGCAAATATCTGCAATACACAAAATTGTGGAATAAAGCAGTTGTTAAAAGGAGTACCTCAGAGTTATTTTGACTGGTGGGGAATGAATTGTAAACAAGATACTGCATATTTAAAAAATGCCAAAGGGGAAACCGTTGGGTTTGTTGAAGTAGTAACAGATTTAACCTCAATAATAAGAGTTAGTGATTTTACCAAGGCCGAAGTAGAACGTATAGAGGGGAATTTAAAACTTTTAAGTACAGGAAATTTAGATTTTAATCTTACAACTAAAGATTCTGATCAGTTTACCCGTGAAGTTAAAGAACAATTTGATCGGATAAATAACAGTTTATCTGGAGTTAAAGAAACCGTTAATGAATTAATAACGGATGCTTTAATGCTTTCTCAGGCTGCAATTGACGGGCGTTTGGGAACTCGGGCAGAACTAACCAAACATAAGGGTGAATTTAAAAAAATAGTTGAAGGGGTAAATGCTACACTTGACTCTGTAATTGGCCCATTAAATGTTGCAGCTAATTATATTGAACTTATATCGAAGGGCGAACAACCTCCCTTAATTTCAGATAATTACCATGGTGATTTTAATAATATAAAAGATAATATTAACAAACTTTTATTATCAAATAATCAAATAATTGAAAAAGCACAGGCTGTTGCATCTGGCGATTTAACTGTTACTTTGGTAAAAAGATCGGAAAATGACGAATTAATGAAAGCATTGGATGAGATGGTAAATGCAAATGGAAGTATCATTTCTGAATTTATTGTTTCCATTGAAAACATTGCATTGGCAAGTCAACAATTGCAAAGTATTGCCCTTCAGATTTCAACCGGGTCTAACGAACAGGCATCAAATGTAGAAGAAGTTTCTTCAAGCATGGAAGAGATGCTGTCCAATATTAATCAAAATGCAGAGAATGCAAAACAGACTGAAAAAATTGCGGTAAAAGCTTCAGGTGATATTATTGAGGGTAATAAATCAGTGGGGATAACTGTTGATGCAATGAAACAAATTGCAGATAAAATTACGGTTGTTAGTCAGATAGCTGAAAAAACAGATTTGCTAGCCATAAATGCAGCTATAGAAGCTGCTCGTGCTGGAGAACAGGGTAAAGGATTCGCTGTTGTGGCATCTGAAGTTCGAAAACTCGCTGAAAATACACAAAAGGCAGCCCGACAAATAGATGATTTATCAAAATCGAGTGTTGTGGTTGCTGATAAGTCAGGCGAATTACTTAAAAATATTGTACCTGATATTCAGAAAACGGCATTGTTGGTTCAGGAAATCACAGCGTCCAGTCAGGAACAAAATTCGGGGGCCACTCAGGTTAATAATGCTATTATGCAACTCAACTCAGTGATACAGAAGAATGCAGCTGCAGCAGAAGAGATGTCTGCTAGTTCAGAAGAGCTTGCCAGTCAAGCTGAACAGCTCCGAGATTTAATATCCTTTTTTAAAACAAAAAATGCAGATGTTAATACTTCAAAACTAAAGCAATCGAGATCAGATATTAAAAGCATTCAGAAAAATTTCCGCAAATCTGTGAATCCTAAAATATCTATTAAAAACGAAGCAGATGAAAATGATGAAAAATTTGATATGTATTAATAATTTTAATGAAGAGTATTAAAAATTCCAAGTAATTACGGATGTTTTAAAAATAAAAGGGGATTTGAAATCCTCTTTTATTTTTAATGGTACTGGAATTTAGAAAGGATACGGGAAAGCTATATTTTCCTGGAAATAAAAAAATCCTTGCGAATCAATGATTCACAAGGATTTTATATTTTTTGTACCCGGAACAGGACTCGAACCTGCACATCCTTACGGACACTAGTCCCTGAAACTAGCGCGTCTACCAATTCCGCCATCCGGGCAAACGGTTCGCAAATTTAGAAAAATTTCGTAAACACAACGCTTATTTGGAAAAATATATCCAATTAAATTATCGGTATCGTAAAATTAAAGGTAGTTCCTTTGCCAATCTTTGACTCAAGCCAGATTCTACCACCAAGTAATTCAATGATTCCTTTAGAAATAGAAAGTCCTAATCCGGTACCTCCATATTTTCGTGCAATTTTTCCATCAACCTGTCTGAATCTTTCAAAAATTATTTTTTGCTGGTCCGGAGGAATACCAATACCTGTATCTTTAACAAAAAATGTTATTGTTTTATTATATGAAGGGTAATATCCAAAAGTAATGGTTCCTTTTTCGGTAAATTTAATAGCGTTATTTATTAAATTGGAAAAGATCTGGTTTAAACGTAACGAATCAGTATATACAGATTTTATCGAATTATTTTGGATTTGAGCTTTAATCGTTACATCGGTTTTTTGTTTATTTTTTAGTTCAAGTTTAAAATGCTGTTCTAGTTGATTAAACAGGTGTTTTATTTCACAATCCTCTTTGTTAATATTCATTTGCCCGGCTTCAATTTTAGAAATATCCACGATATCAGATATAATGTTTAGCAACTGATGGGTGCTGGAATTAATAATGTTAACATATTTTTTGCGCTTATCTTCAGGTAAATCAGCTCTGGCTAATAAACTGGCAAAACCAATAATACCATTCATCGGGGTGCGTATTTCGTGGCTCATATTGGCTAAAAAAGCAGATTTTAAATGGTCACTTTCTTCAGCCTTTTGTTTTGCCATTTTTAATTCCCTAAGATTGTTTCGTTGGCGGATATTATGTTTAAAACCTTCCATTAATAAATATACCTGTCTGAAATCGGCTTTTGAATAATTTGTGTCTTTGTCTGAAACCATTAACAACGAAGTCGTATTTTCTTCTACATTAACAGGAATAATCATTATTCTGGAAATTGAATGTTGCCAGCCTGAGAAGCATAATTTAAGAGGAAATGGTTTATTAAATTTATTAATAATTAATGGTTTATTTGAATTTAGTACTTTTTGGCAAATACTCGAATCCAAAATTTCAATTTCTTTAGGTAATTTGTGAGGAGTCGGAAATGTTTGTTTAATTTCCTCTGATAATGCATGAAGTATTATTTTATCTTTTTTTTCATTGAGCGAACCTAAATAGCCGTATTTACTGTTTGTCAGTTTTAAGGCTTGTTCTAAGGAGAAATTATACAATTTATTAATATTGGATAATTGCATTTTGTTTAACTTCAGAATAGCATTAAGCCTTATTTCTTCTAATTTTTGTAATTGTCTGGCTCTTACTGATTCTGTTATATTATGGGCAATAAAAAGTATAGAAAATAAAGTATTTTGTTCATTATATTCAGGTGTAAAGGTACATTCGAAATAACTAATATTTTCCCTATTATTTTTAATAGAGCATATTTCGGTTATTTGTTTGTATTGTTGTTTAACATCGTTAAGATTTTTTAAACAGAATCCTTTAAATTCGTCATCAAAACCCACATCGTTAATATGAAGATTGATAATACTGGTGCGATAATAATTATAAATAGGTTTTATTATTTTATTAGCAAAGGTTATTTTATTGTCCGTGCTAAACCGGATAATAATATCAGAAATATTATAAGCTAAGGTTCGGTATTTTGTTTCGCTTTCCTGTAATGCTCTTTCAATTTCCTTTTCAAAAGTTAAAATACGCCCTGAGCCAACAGTTCCAACAATGTTATTTTCTGAATTAATTATGGGAGCTTTATGTACTTTTAAATAAGTAAATCTCCCTTTAACATTACCGAATTCCTCAAATCTACCGGGCTTTTTTGTTTGTTTGACAATTTCATCAGAATCAACACATAATTCTCCAAAAGTATGATATTCTGGTTTGTCCGGCTGAGATTCTCTTTGCCTTTTGGCAAAATATAGATCATCCTTGCCTAACGGTTCATTAGTATCATTAGCTGAAAGCAGATTGTCGCATATTGCTTTATTGACAAACAAATACCTGTTGTCAAGATCTTTTACCCACAATAAATCGGGACAAGTATCAGAAACCAGTCGGATAGTATTTTTTAGTTCAGACAGTTTAGATTTTAGACTCTCAACTATTTTTGAAAGTCGTTTATTTTGATTTAATATGAGCTCCATTTCTGAAAGCTGATGATCGGGCTTAGTAAAGTTAGTTTTTGTTTTGGGCATTAACACAGTTGTTTTTTATGAACTGAATTAAATTAGTCAACATATTTCAGAATAAATATAATAAAAAAAAAGTATTTGTACTATGTTTATTCAAATATTGTTACTTACTATTTTTAGCTTTTTCCCAAATTTCATTCATCTCATCAAGCGACATCTCGTGCAGGGATTTACCCTGATTTAAAGTTTCTTTTTCGAGGTAATTAAATCGTTTGATAAACCTTTGGTTGGTTCTTTCCAAAGCCATTTCAGGATCTATATTATAAAGTCTGGCGGCATTGATTATTGCAAAAATGATATCGCCAAATTCAGATTCCATTCTGTCCTGGTCTATCTTTTCAACTTCTTCTTCAAATTCAGTTAATTCTTCTTTTACCTTATCCCATACCTGTTCTCTTTTTTCCCAGTCGAAACCGGCCGAACGGGCTTTATCCTGTATACGGTAAGCTTTTACCAAAGCCGGTAACGATTTTGGAACCCCGGCCAATACCGATTTGTTACCTTCCTTAATTTTTAAACTTTCCCAATTGGATTTTACTTCTTGGGCGTTTTCAGCCTTTTCGGTTCCAAAAACATGTGGATGTCTGAATATTAATTTATTGCAAAGGCTGTCAATTACATCTTTAATATCAAAATCGTTGGTTTCGGATGCTATTTTTGAGTAAAATACAATATGGAGCAATAAATCACCCAGTTCTTTTTTAATTTCCGTCATATTACCAATGGCAATAGCATCGGCCAGTTCGTAGGTTTCTTCTATTGTGTTAATCCGGAGGCTTTCAATGGTTTGTTCCTTATCCCACGGGCATTTTACCCTTAATTCATCCATTATTTCCAAAAGTTTGCCAAATGCAATTAATTTATCATTCATAGTCGGGGGTTTTTATATACAAAACTAAATATATAATACATAAATTATTATTTTTTAAATATAGTTGTAAATCTATATGAAGTTTTTTTTTTTTAATAATAAGAAATGAAATAATTTTCTTAAATTAGAATAGGCATATCCAACAGTACCTCCTTTATTAAATCCTTAAAAAATTAAATTTAAATAATAAGGATTTTATGAATTATTCATCCCCCGAATTGATGAAGACTTTTTTAGAAATTGCCTTGGCAATAGGGAATAGTCTTGATCTTCCGGACATGCTAAAAAATAGTCTACAGGCTTATATTCATAAACTTAATTGTTGTGCTGGTTTAGTCGTAAGGTTCATTAATAAAACTGATGGATGCATCCAAATGCATTACGAACTTTCTATTCCTTATACAATAAAAATAAGAGTTGAATATGATGAAATTTTAAAATATTTACCAGATATTTTTACTAAAGATGTTTTAAATAATTTTTTGGAGACTTTACCATTTTATAAATATGCTAGTAATGACAAATATTTGTATGTTTTTAATTTACAAAATTTTGGACTGTTATTATTGATAAAACAGGGTTTACCTTTATCTAATGAAACAATAATAGGTTTAAGTGAATTAAATTTAAAATTAGCAAAAGCAGCATATGCTTGTCTTCAAAAACAGTCTTTAGAAGAAAGTGAACTTAGATTTAAAAATCTAACTAATTTACTTCCAGAAATGATTTGCGAAACTGATAAAACAGGAAAAATTACCTATATAAATCAATTTGCAATAAATAAGATGGGCTTTTCTTTATCCGAAATACAAATGGGAATGAATGTTCTTGATTTTTTTTCATTTGAAGACAAAGAAAAAATGCATCAATATTTTATAGAAGCTTTAACAAACGATAATCCTAACCCAAGACAATATGTTGTTCGAAAAAAAAATGGTGAAGAATTTCCTGGCGTTGTTTATACTAGTCGAATAATAGAACGGGGAAATACGGTCGGAATAAGAGGCGTTTTAGTAGACATAACTGAACGAATTAATTACGAAAAAAGTATTAAAGAAAATTCAGACCGTTTAGAATTAGCATTGTTAGGGAATGGAGCTGGTTTATGGGATTGGAATATAAAAAGTGGCTCTTTTTTTTTAAATGAGCGTTGGGCGGTTATGTTAGGGTATCAATTTGATGAAATAGAACCCAATTACTCATTTTGGATTAATTTAATGCATCCGGACGATAAATGGCATGTCGAACTACAATTGGAAAAACATCTGAACGGAGAATCTCCATTTTTTAATGATCAATATAGGTTGTTGGCTAAAGATGGGACTTGGAAATGGATTTTAGATACAGGTAAAGTTGTTGAGCGAAATTTAGATGGAACGCCATTACGAGTAGTTGGGACTCATATTGATATAACAAAACAAAAGGAATATGAATATGAGTTAGAGCGAAGTTTATTACAACAGGAAATCCTTTCTGAAATTTCTATTAATTTAAATTCACTTGGCAAATTTGAGGATAAAATTAATAAAATACTTTCTATTATTGGGGAACATCTTGATATTAGCAGAGTTTACATTTTTGAAGATGATTTAGGAGGCCGAACCACATCCAATACATTTGAATGGTGTAATAGAGATATTGAAAATCAAATTAACAACCTAAAAGGAATACCTTATAGTATAATTCCTTCATGGAAAAAAATAATTTTAGAAGAAGGTTATTTGTTCTCTAATGATATTAGTTTATTACCTGAAGATTTAAAAAAAATTTTAGAACCGCAAAATATATTTTCAATTATAGTATATCCAATTCATATTTCTGGTAATTATTCTGGTTTTATCGGTTTTGATGAATGTATAACCAAACGTAATTGGACTAAATTAGAACTTCAATTACTAAGAACTATTTCTGGAATTATATCTAATTCTTTAGAGCGAAGAAAAATAGAAAACTCATTAAAAGAAAGCGAACAAACAAATAGCGCAATTATTTCTGCATTACCAGATATGCTTTTTCATTTTAACAAAGATGAATTATTAATCAATTACAATTTTGCAAAAAGCGATATTAGTGTTTTTAATGATTTACGAATAAACAAAAGGATAAATCGTTTATTTCCGGCAGAATTAGCACAGCAATTTAAAATAGCTATTCAATCATGTTTAAAGGAGAGTTCATATATTTTTGAATTTAGTTCCCAGTTTGAACATAAGAAAGTGCTATTTGAAGCCAGATTATCAAAAGTTAATGAACAAAATGTTATTCTTTTACTTAGAGATATTACACAAAATAGAGAGTATGAAACTAATTTAAAAAATGCATACGAACGGGCTGAATTAGCCAATAGAGCAAAAAGTGAATTTCTTGCAAATATGAGTCATGAAATTCGAACACCAATGAATGCTATACTTGGTTTTACTGAGGCATTACTTCATAAAATTGGAGATGAAAATCATAAAAAAATGTTAAAATCTGTGCTATCCAGTGGCAATGTATTATTATCTCTGATTAATGATATTTTAGATATGTCTAAAATTGAAGCTGGAATGCTTGAATTGGATTATCAACCAGTAAATATTGAGAAAATTGCGTTAGAAGTAATTCAGATGTTTTCTGAAAAAGCTAAAAAGAAAGGAATTGCATTAAAAACTGAAAAATGTAGTGATATTCCTGAATTTATAAAATTAGATGAAATTAGGTTGAGACAAGTTATTTTAAATTTGGTTGGCAATGCTATTAAATTTACTGAACAAGGTTATGTATATGTTAATATTTTTTTTGAATCAAATCAAGGAATAAACAATTTAGAGATAGCCGTTGAAGATACAGGAATTGGAATTCCTGAATCACAACAGGAATTAATTTTTGAGGCTTTCCGCCAACAAAGTGGACAGAGTAACAGAAAATATGAAGGTACGGGATTAGGGTTAGCAATTACCAAAAAGTTAGTAGAAAAAATGAATGGGGATATTGTATTAAAAAGTTCACCTGGTAATGGTTCAATTTTTACTGTAAAAATACCCAATATTGAAATTGTTAAAAATAAAAGTAATTCTTCAAATGAAATAGAAGAAAATGAATACTTAATTGATTTTGAACCAGCTACAATTCTAATTGTTGATGATATTAGAATTAATATGATTGCGATTGAAAAATTATTAGAAGATAGTAAAATTCAATTTATGGAAGCTGAGAATAGTGAAATAGCTATTGAAATTTTAAATCACCATACTCCTGATCTAATTTTAATGGATATTAGGTTAGGAGATGCTAACGGTGTTGAATTATCAAAATATATTAAGAGTATCGAAAAAAATATTAAAATCCCAATCGTCGCTTTTACAGCATCAGTTTACGAAACAGATAAAATTAAAAATAATCCAGTATTTAGCGGAATATTAGTTAAACCAGTAACTCATAATGTTTTGATTAATGAGTTGAAACGACATCTTAAGTATAATCGAATTAATGGAGAATTAAATGAAGAAATACCAGAGAATATAATTTACTCAGATGAAGAAAAAATTAAAATTAGAGATTTGAGTAATATACTTGTTAGTGAATTTTTTCCAACTTGGGAAATTTTAAAAAATAAACTTATCATATTCAAGATAGAAGAATTTTTTAATGGATTAAATAAATATAATGGATTATATAATATTCCAATATTTAATAAATATGTAAGCAACTTAAAATCATCAATTGATAACTTTGATTTGGAAAATATTGAAGAAGAGTTGAAAAAATTTCCAATTTTAGTAGAAAAGATAAAACAAATTTAAAACTTTATATATGGATACAAATTTTAAAGATGCAACCTTACTAGTGGTTGATGATAATAAAGAAAATTTGAAAGTAGTTGGAAACTTGTTAAAGGAATTTCATTATAAAATTGCATTTGCAACTAGTGGACATGAGGCTATGGAAATTTTATCTGTTACTCCAGTCGATTTAATATTATTAGATATTATGATGCCAGGTATGGATGGATTTGAAGTTTGCTTTTTAATTAAGCAGGATACAAAATTAAAAGATATACCTATTATATTTTTAACCGCTAAAACAGATACAGAAGACATTGTAACTGGTTTTCTTTCAGGAGGTGTTGATTATATTACAAAACCTTTTAAAAAAGAAGAATTGATTTGCAGAATAAATACTCATTTAGAACTCAAATATTCAAGAGAATTAATTAAACATCAGGCAGAGGAACTTCATGAAAGTAATAAAAAATTAATGCAGGTATTACACGAATTCTCGACTATAACATGTAAAAATAATAAAAAATGAGTAAAAGTCTAATACTTATTGTTGATGATGATGTAAATAACTTACAAATTCTTGGAAATACTCTAAGAAAAAACAATATGGATATACTTATTGCTACTAGTGGAGCTATGGCGATGGATTATTTAAAAGATTATATTCCGGATTTAATTGTTTTGGATGTAATGATGCCAGAAATGGACGGATATGAACTATGCAAAATTATTAAGCAAGACAAACAATATAAAGAGGTACCTGTAATTTTTTTATCTGCGTTAAATAGTCCTTCAGATATAATAAAAGGACTAAAAGTGGGGGCTGTAGATTTTATAGTAAAACCTTTTAATACTAATACAATCCTTTATAAGATAAATATTCAATTAGAGCTTAAGCGAAAAACAGAAGAACTCAAATCTCTAAATAAGACGCTTGAATTAAAAGTAAATAAAAGAACTGAAGAACTTAGTAATGCAAACCGAGAGCTTCAACAACTTGATTTCTTAAAATCTGAATTTCTTAAAATTATAAGTCATGAAATAAGAACTCCTCTTAATGGTATTATAGGATTTTCAAATATACTCAAAGAGGAATGTAAAAGTGATAAAGTTAAGTTATATTTAGATATTTTAGATGATTCTGTTTCAAGATTGGAACGTTTTTCTCTTAAAGCATTATTGTATACTCAACTTAAGTCAGAAAAATATAAATTATATACTGAAGATGTTGATATAAATAAAATATTAAAGATATTGCAAAATAATTTTAAGAAAAAAATAGATGAAAAAAATTTACAGATTATTTATAATGATCAAGTATTTTTAATTAAATCAGAACAAAATTTAATATTTGAGACCATCGAAAGCATATTTAGGAATGCAATTCACCATTCTCCTGTAAATGGTAAAATATTTATAAATTTTTATAATAATGGTTCTGAAATAGTCTGTAGTATATCAGATGAAGGTCCAGGATTTTCTAAAAAGGCTTTAAAAAATCTTTTTAGAATTTTCATAGGAGGAGAAGAGAATTACAGTAATGGACAAGGATTAGATTTAGCTTTATGTAAATTAATTATGAATATCCATAAAGGTGATATAGTTGTTAAAAATCAAGAAAAGGGAGCAATTGTTGAATTAATTTTTAAAACAGAATAACTATTTCGTTTCTTTACATATAAAAGTTAGAGATTAAAATTTCTATAATCTAATATGAAACAATTTATCATTTTTACCGTTTTACCTATAAAGCAAAACATTTGTTTATATGAGGTGGGAAGGTAAAACGGTTCTTATTGCTGAAGATGAGGAATCTAATTATTTGTTGTTGGTCGAATATTTAGAAAACACGGGTATTAAGATCCTTCGGGCCAGAAATGGACATGAAGTTATTGAACTGCTCGACCTCAGTATTCCCGATGTTGTTCTTTTAGATATTAAAATGCCGTTTATGGATGGGTATGATGTTGTAAAACTCATCAGAGAAAAACAAATAAATCTGCCTGTAATTGCTCAAACTGCCTACGTAATGCTGGGCGACAAAGAAAAAATCCTCCTCGCAGGTTGTTCAGATTATATTTCCAAACCAATTTACGAAGAGGATTTGATTGAAATTCTGGGAAAATATTTGTAAAATATTAATAATACCTATTAATAATATTTTAATATTTGTTCAATAGTAATTCCTCTGAGCTTTAAAGCTTCCGATATTTCGATTTTTAAGTTTTCTAAAAGATATTTTATATCATCCAGACTATGATTTACTGATAGAACAGCTCTAACTCCTGCATTATTATAAGGGACAGAAGGATACACACCTCCATTGATATAAATTCCTTTTTTCATTAATTTATTTCCAATTTCACAACACATATCTGGTTTACCTGCTGCTATATAAAAAATTGGAGTATCAGAGTAATCAACTATTGGAATTTCTAGTTCTTTAGCTTTATTTTTAAAGTAATTTATTCTATCGTTTAATTTTTTTTGCAAAATATAAATTTGATCAGATAAATGTATTTTAGAGGATTCAACGATAGCTCCAAGAGTTGCAGGAGTAACAGGAGATGTAAACATTAAAGGAATTGAACATGCTGAAATTTTATTAAGCATTTCTTCATTATTACAAATCGTAACACCTCCACCTGCGCCAAATCCTTTTCCTAAAGAAGTTGTAACAATTATATTTTCATTGTCTTGAGTTTCTGAAATGATATATCCATTCCCATTTTTACCAGTCCAACTCATTCCATGAGCATCATCTATATAAATCTTAAGCTGCTCATATTTTTTGGTTAATTCAATTAGATCATTAATTGGAAGTTTATCACCATACATTGAAAAAATGCCATCAGTTAAAAACCAGATATTTTGATGTTTAGTCTGAAGTTCTTTAATTTTATCTTCTAAAGCATTAAAGTTATTGTGTCGAATTGTGTAATAAGGCTTTCCATAACCTTTTAATAAATCAGCTCCAAGTTTAACACTTGAATGTACCTGATGATCTAGAATTACAGCATCATTGTCGTCCACTATTATTGGTAAAACTCCTAGATGAGCCAATGTTGTTCTTGGAAACAATAAGCATTTTTTGCCAAAAATCTGACTTAATAAATTTTCAGCTTCGTCATATAAATCTAATTTTATGTAAGTTTTTGATACAGCAGTATATACACCATTTTTCTGAAGAGCTTTAATTGCCCCTTCAACAATTTTTTGATCATTGGATAAACCCAAATAATCACAAAGCGAAAAACTAGTATAGCATTTTTGGTTTATCTCTACCTTATTATTATAAAACCCTTTATTATCAGTTGTAAGGTGAGCAACTCCTAATTTCGAAGATGATTGTATAACATTATATACTAAATCTAAATATTTTGAATGCATAATTAAAATTTTAGGTTACTTAATATGATAACGAATAGCAAAATTGTTTATTTTTAATTTATATATTTTATGCAATGAAAGAAATTATTAGAAAGTTATTAACAGTATTTATCGGTAAAAATGAGGATACTAATTTTACAATAAAATTGACTTTTTCTAGCATTTTATTTTTAATTTTTGTTTCATTATTTGGAATTGTTATTAATTTATCAATAAAACTAGATCTTAGGACAGTTATCATTGCAATAGTCTCATTTATAATCTATAGTTCAATTTATATATCAGGTCGATTCTATAATAAATATTTTTTGGCTAAGAGTATTTTAACTATCTACACATTTTTAATTTGTAATGTTTTTTGGTTTTTTAATTATGGTTCAAGAGGTCCAGTGATTTATATTTATTTACCATATCTAGCTATTATGATTTTCATATGGAATCAAATTGAGTTGATTATAATTTGTATTGGTGTTTTTTTCAATTTGTTATTTTTTATCATTTTAGAATTTAATTTTCCTAACTTATCTAATTCATATCCTTCTGAAAGAGCCAGAATTGTAGATAGTTATACTGGATTACTAATGTTTATCGGATTTATGTTGATTTTAGTAATATATGCAAAAAACAACTACATAAAGCAATACGAGCGGGCTAAGCAATCTGATAATCTGAAATCTAAATTTCTGGCTAATATGAGTCACGAAATACGAACTCCATTAAATGCTATTTTAGGTTTTTCTAAATTAATTGCAAACAGAGAGTTAACAGAGGATAAAAAGGAATTATATACTAATATTATTAACGATAACAGCAATTATCTGATGAAATTAATCTCGGATATCCTTGATATTTCAATGATTGAGTCAGAACAACTTAAAATCAGGGTTTCTGATATTGATATTAATAACCTTCTTAAACAAATTTATAATTCTCAAAAAAATTCCCTAAAAGTTTTAGGTAAAACTAATGTAAATTTTATTCTTAAAATTCCGGATGAAACCATTTTGATAAATTCTGACGAACTGAGAATTGAACAGGTTCTGGTTAATCTGGTAAGTAATGCTATAAAATTTACATTTATGGGTAAAATAGAATTGGGTTATTATTTAGAAAATAACAATATTGTTTTTTACGTAGAAGATTCGGGAATAGGGATAAATCCTCAGTTTCAGAATGAAGTTTTTGACCGTTTTATAAAAACTGAATCGCCCGATAGTGACGTGTTTTTTAGGGGTGCCGGACTAGGATTGGCTTTATCAAAAGAACTTGTTAATCTTTTAAAGGGGAATATTTGGTTTACTTCAGAATATCAAAAAGGCTCCAAATTTTTCTTTAGTTTACCGATTTGTTAATAAAAATGAGGCTGTGTAAAAAGTTTAAAAATTGAGCTGAATTACAAATTCAGCTCAGCGCCGAAGCTTACAAACCAAGGTATTGCGCTCGGAGGAATTTGCAATTCCGCCGTAAAAATTGACTTTTTACACAGCCTCATCTGTGAAGCGGACTTGATATCTTTAATGGGAAAATATTTGTAAACGGTTTAATTTTTAATTAAAACTTCTGCGTCGTAAGCTTTAATTTTAGTCTTCCATATCTCAGGTATGGGAATACTAATTTGGTTTTTAATATCGTAACAAACCAATACCACACTACAGGTAGCCATAGTTTCACCGGATAATTCGTTTACCAGCCTGTGTTCCATGGTCATGCTTTTATTTCCTATATAAGCAACTCGCGATTCTACCAGAATCCGGGTTTTCATAAAAATGGGTTTTATATAATCGATTTTTACAGAAGCTCCTACCACTCCAATATTTATAAAATCCATTTCAGGTAATACTTCGTCAAAGTAATTTACTTTACCGGAATCGAAATAGTTTTGATAGATGGTATTGGAAACATGGCCCATCACATCTACATCGCTAAAACGTACTTGGATGGGCATGATATTTTTAAAAACAGAATTTTCCATAAATACAGCCAGCAAATTATTCGGGCCACCTGATGGTGTCTTCATCAATATAATCTGGACCCCATTGAACTTCAGTTACAATGTCATCTTCCACCCAGAATGAAATACTTGAATCTTCAGAAATTGCAAATAAGCACTCTTTACCGTCGTCGTTTGGACATTCTTCGGTTTCAAGGTCGTTAATACCCATTTTTTCGGTAAGCTTCAACAAGGTATCATAATTGATTCCAATGATTTTTTTACCCTTAAGCAAATAATCTTCGGAGCTCACAGCTATAGTCATTAAACGCCAGTCTACATCTTCATCGAATCCGAGAGAAAGGTCTAATTCGTCGTAATGCCACGATTCGGTTAAATCTTCTTCGGATTCGGTATACGAATATTTTTCAATTTCAGTAGGTTCACCGAGCATTTCTTTTACCTGCTTGCGATCTAACCCAAATTTTAAATCTCCCAGTCCAACTGATGTCTTTATTTCTTTTATCATTATTTCTTCAATTTTTAAAAGGCCAAATTTATATAAAAAGGAGAGATATTACGACTTTTTTTCATGTAAAAATAAATTATCTAAAAACAATATCAGTAATAACATTATTACCCACCTTTTCGTTTAACGATTTAATAATGTTAGATTTAAGCATCATAAGTTCGTTACGTATAATGGGCGAATTAAGATATACAAACAATACTTTATTTTTAACAAATATTTTTGAAGTAGAGCGGGCTATGCGTGCCCCAATCACTTCTTCCCATGAATTTATAACACTTATTTCCTTAAGTTTTTCATCAATGTGAAGTTCTTTAAGAAATTCTTTAATTACGTCTCCGATATTCTGTGTATTGCTTCTCCTCATTGTTTTTTATTATAAAGATGTATTTAAAGTATCGTTTTGTATTTGAAAATGACGGTGTTCTACGCCGGTCTGTTCCAATATTTCGGTCATCCGGATGTAATTGGTGTCGGTAATAAATATCTGCCCGAAGTTATTTTCAGAAACCAATTCAAGAATTTTATTCACCCTAGAAATGTCAAATTTATCAAAAATATCATCGAGTAAGAGAATGGGGCAATTTTGAGTGTTTTTTTTGATAAAATCGAATTGAGCAAGTTTCAAAGCAACCAGATATGTTTTTTGTTGTCCCTGCGAACCCGAACGTTTTATCGGATAGTTTCCCAGTTTCAATGATATATCGTCTTTATGAATTCCTCCGCTGGTGTACAATAATTTTCTGTCTTTTGCCAGATTATTATTAAGCAGTTCCTGAAATGAAAGATTGATTAGTTGGGAATCGTAGGCTAAATCAACTACTTCAGCTCCTTCGGAAATAAACTGATAATATTTTTGAAAATCAGGAATTATTTCATTTAAAAACGATTTTCTTTTTTCATAAACCCGGGTTCCGGTATCTATGAGCTGTTCATCCCACATGGCTATCATATCGGGATCGAACCACCTTTTTATATCAAAATCTTTTAACAGGAGGTTTCTTTGAGCCAATGCCCTGTTATATCTGAGCATATCGTTAAGGTATTCCCCGTCAAACTGGGAAAGTACAGTGTCTATAAAACGTCTTCGTTCTTCACTTCCTTCGGTAATCAGGGTGCTGTCTGAAGGAGAAACAATAACAAGCGGAATAAACCCGATATGGTCGGCTAATTTTTCGTATTCTTTACTGTTTCTTTTAAATATTTTTTTTTGGTCTTTTTTTACTCCGCAAAATATTTGCTCAATCTTTTCCGATTTCTGGTATTCACCTGAAATCGAAAAAAAAGTTTCGTCATATTTAATATTTTGGGTATCGATATTTGTAAAATAGCTTTTACAAAGGCTTAAATAGTGTATAGCATCAAGAATATTGGTTTTACCGGCACCATTATTGCCAGTAAAACAATTTATTTTCGGACAAAACTCAAAAGTTTTTTCCGAATAATTTTTAAAATTTATAAGTGTCAATTTGTCTAACCAACAGTGCATGCAATTCATTTGAACCACAAATATAGAAAATGACTTTTGAAATTGATGCTAAAAAAAATTAACAAATGTTTCAGATATTTCCTAAAACCAATATATTTGCGATAAAATTTTTTAAAATAAAAGAATCAAATGGCAAATACTAACAAAGAAGTTGCAGAAGATAAATTTGAAACCATTGAAAGCGCCTTATCCAGAACAGAACGCTACATTGAGGAAAACCAGAAAAGTCTTACTATTATTGTAGTAGCAATATTAGCTGCAGTAGGTATATATTTTGGATTTACAAAATGGTATCTGAAACCCCTTGAAGAGGAAGCTCAAAAACAGATGTTTGTTGCTCAGCAATATTTCAAGAAAGATTCCTTTAATATCGCATTAAACGGAAATGGTAGTTATCCTGGTTTTTTAATGATTATAGATGATTATGGTTTAACCAAATCAGCTAAATTAGCTCATTATTATGCCGGTATTTGCTATAAAAATCTTGGAAAATATAATGAAGCAATTGAATATTTGAAAAAATTTGATTCTGATGATAAAATGATTTCAAATATTGCATTAGGCTCAATAGGCGATTGCTATGCAGAGCTGGGTAATGTTGATGAAGCTGTTAAATATTATCAGAGAGGAGCCGAAAATAATGATAACGATTTAACGTCTCCTATTTATTTGATGCGCGCCGGTGTTTTATTGGAACAAAAAGGCGAATATAGCAAAGCGGTATCCATGTACGAAAAAATACAGAAGGATTATACCAAAACATACGAAGGACAACAAATTGAGAAATATATTGCCAGAGCTAAGTTGAAAGGCAATTTAAAATAATTCGAAATTTAAAGTTTTCTTAAAGGGGGACTAAGTGTCCCCTTTTTTTGTTTCATAGAATAATAAATAAAAAATTAAAATATGGCATCCAAACTAAAAAACTTATCCGATTATAATATTAATTCTATTCCGTCGGCAGCAGATATGCGCGTAGCAATTGTTGTTTCTGAATGGAATTATGAAATTACTGGAGCAATGGCCGATGCTGCTATTGATACGCTGTTAAAACACGGGGCAAGTCGTGAAGATATTATAGTAAAACACGTTCCGGGGAGTTACGAGTTAACTCTGGGAGCTCAATATGCTATTGATTATCTAATGATAGATGCTGTAATTTGTTTAGGTTGTGTTATCAAGGGCGAAACCCCTCATTTTGATTATATTTGTCAGGCCGTCGCACAGGGAATTACCAGGGTGTCAATAGATAATGGGATGCCTGTAATTTTTGGGGTTTTAACAACAAATACACTTCAACAGGCTCAGGATAGAGCAGGAGGTAAGCACGGGAATAAAGGTGTTGAAGCCGCTGTTACAGCTATTAAAATGGTTGCCCTCCAAGATGAGCTCAGTGAGAATGAATTTGATGGACTTGAGGATTACGATGATTTACAGGATGGAGAATAATTTTTCATATTCGATTATTATTCTCTGATACTATCAAAATAATGCTATTTTTGCGTTACACTATTTATTTATTCAAAAAAAAGGAATAATGAGTTTTTTTAATTCAATTTTATCTAAATTTTTAGGTACAAAAGCACAGCGCGATTTACAGGAAATTCAACCAATCGTCGAAAAGGTAAAACAGATATATCCCGAAATAGAACTATTAACCAACGACCAGCTTAGGGAGCGGACTCAGAAACTTCGTACTCAAATTCAGGGTAACATTAAATCGTTACTCGATGAAATTGAAATTCTGAAGTCTAAAGCTGAAAGCGACGAAACTCCGGTTGATGAGATTGAAACCATTTATACTCAGGTTGACAAGCTTGAAAAGGAAGTTGAAGAAAAAATTGAAGCTTCATTAACCGAGATATTGCCTGAAACATTTGCTATTGTTAAAGAAACTGCTAAAAGGTTTAAAGAAAACTCAGAAGTTGAAGTTTCAGCTACCGAATTTGATAGAAATTTAGCTGCAGAATATGATAATGTGGTTATCGAAGGCAATAAAGCTAAGTTTAAAAACCAGTGGATAGCTGGTGGTAGCATGATTGTATGGGATATGGTACATTACGATGTACAGCTCTTTGGTGGTGTTGTTTTGCACCAGGGGAAAATTGCTGAAATGGCTACCGGTGAAGGTAAAACCTTAGTGGCTACTCTGCCTGTTTTTCTTAATGCTTTAACCGGCAGAGGGGTACATGTAGTTACTGTTAACGATTATCTTGCAAAACGTGACTCTGAATGGATGGGTCCTATCTTCCAGTTCCATGGATTATCGGTAGACTGTATTGATAAACACCAACCTAACTCTGAAGAAAGACGCCAGGCATATAACGCCGATATTACCTATGGTACCAATAACGAATTTGGTTTTGACTACCTGCGTGATAATATGGCCGGTTCTCCTATGGATTTGGTTCAACGTAAGCACCATTTTGCAATTGTTGATGAAGTTGACTCTGTATTAATTGACGATGCCAGAACCCCTCTTATCATATCAGGTCCGGTGCCTAAGGGCGAAAATCAACTTTTTGATGAGTTTAAGCCTAAAGTTGAAATGTTGTTTAACGAACAACGTAAATTGGTAACAAATTTACTTACTGAAGCTAAGAATTTAATTACCAAAAATGATAACGAAAAAGGTGCCTTACTCTTATTAAGAGCATTTAAAGGATTACCTAAATATAAGCCTTTGATTAAATATTTAAGTGAACCCGGTATCAAACAGCTTCTTCATAAAACTGAAAACTTTTACATGCAGGAAAACAATAAAAACATGTATAAAGTTACAGACGATTTGTACTTTGTTATCGATGAAAAGCTTAATTCTATTGAACTTACTGATAAGGGTACCGATTTGATTACTACCCGTATGGATGATTCTCATTTTTTCATCATTCCGGATATGGGTTCTGCCGTAGCCGAATTGGAAAAATCAGGGTTGCCTAAGGATCAAAAGTTAGCTAAAAAGGATGAACTTTTAAGAGATTTTTCTATAAAGTCTGAACGCATTCACACTATAAACCAATTACTTAAAGCGTATACTTTGTTTGAAAAGGATACCGAATATGTGGTAATTGATAATAAAGTTAAGATTGTAGACGAACAAACCGGACGTATTATGGAAGGCCGCCGGTATTCAGACGGATTGCACCAGGCTATTGAAGCCAAAGAAAGAGTTAAAGTAGAAGCTGCCACTCAAACCTTTGCTACGATTACCCTACAGAATTATTTCCGTATGTTTCACAAACTTGCCGGTATGACTGGTACGGCAGAAACCGAAGCAGGCGAATTCTGGGATATTTATAAACTGGATGTTGTAGTTATTCCTACTAACAAAAAGGCTATTCGTATTGATGCTGAAGATCTTGTTTATAAAACCAAAAGAGAAAAATACAATGCGGTTATAGACGAAATCGTTGAATTGGTAAATAAATCGCGTCCGGTACTTGTGGGTACTACTTCTGTAGAAATTTCCGAATTGTTAAGCCGTATGCTTAAATTAAGAGGAATAAAACACAATGTATTAAATGCTAAATTACACCAACGCGAGGCAGATATTGTTGCTGAAGCAGGTCATGAAGGAACAGTGACTATTGCCACCAACATGGCCGGTCGTGGTACCGATATTAAACTAACACAGATAGTTAAAGAAGCTGGTGGTTTGGCTATTATTGGTACAGAACGCCATGAGTCCCGCCGTGTTGACCGTCAGTTACGTGGTCGTT
>WSSedL1CaDRAFT_10000346_pt1 | contig 32560 bp, 30 predicted proteins | sample WetSurSL1Cattail_FD_9464 | JGI IMG/M metagenome (IMG submission 9464)
AAATTATTTTTTGGCTACAATTATTATTTAACTTTTTGACTAAAAACAAAACCACTATTTTAATCGAAATTTAAAATAGTGGCTTTTTAAGGAATGACTAAATAATAAATGTTTAGTTGGTTTCATTAATTTAATGGTATTGCTTTAATTTTAGCGATGAAAGAAAAAACACAGTTTTGTCATTCCTACGAAGGAGGACTCGAACGTTCATTAAAATTAATTTTAGTATGTTCTTTGTCATTTCGACGAAGGAGAAATCACATGAAGTAAGTAACTATTTTTGGATTTTATTGTTTTGGATAATAATTGGTTAGCTGGTTTTGTTAACTTGATGACATTTTTTAGTATTTGCGAAGAGTAAAACAGTCATATCAAGGAGAGAGAAATATATAAAGAATTATAGAGGTTAAATTTAATTAAATAGAAAGCATGTTTAATTATACAGAAGGGTATCATACATATTATGTGTATATTATTACGAACCAATATCGTTCAACTTATTACATTGGTATGACAAATAATTTAAGAATAAGATTGCAACAACATCATAATAATATCATTGGAAATAATAAAACATTTGCATCTAAATATCGATTAGAATATTTAGTGTATTATGAAAAATTTTCTTGGGTTCAGCAAGCAATAGCTAGAGAAAAAGAATTAAAAGGATGGAATAGAGCTAAAAAAATAGCATTAATTCGTTCTTTTAATCCAGAATTTGAATTTTTGAATAATAGTTTTAAGGATAGGGATGTGATTCCTCCTACGTCGGAATGACAAAAGTAAACTGTTTTTACATCATATAAAATTAGTCATAATTACTTTAAAAAAAAATTAACTCCATTTATAGGGGTACATTATAACAATGAAACAATTTCTAGTATTCACTATAAAAACAATCATCACAATAGTAGTATTAGCAGTAATCCTAGATTACTGCTACACAGCTATATACTTACAATCCAATAAAAGAAATAAAATAGAATACGTCTACAATTCAACAGCTCAAAATTACGATGTAGTAATTGTAGGATCTTCCCGCGCCAACAACCATTTTGTGAGTGAAATGTTTGAGCAAAAAGGATTAAAAACCTTCAATTACGGTATGAGTGGTGGGCATTTATTTGAAGCCGATTTGTTGTTAAAATTAATGATAGAAAGAAAATACAAAATCAAGACAGTCATTTTGGAAACCGATTTGAACTTGTCTAATGATAAACGTTCTGAAACCGTTGCAGCACAATTTTTGCCTTACATTCACCACTCCGAAATAATTAAAAAGCATTTTTCAAATGAGGCCGATTTTAATCAATTATATTATATTCCTTTTTATCGTTATATCAATTTTGATGCCTTAATAGGATTTCGAGAAGTATATAAAACCCTAAGTGAGCAGCGAACAAATGTATTAGATAAAGCGGGTTATCATGCATTGGGCAATAAAAAAGGAAATATGAAAAACAATATTGTGAATTTAAATCCTTTGCTCGATAATAAATATTACGAAGAAATCAAGCGTATTTGCAAAGCCAATAATATTAGGTTTATTGCAGTAATGACTCCCATGTGCGAAAATGTGGTAGGGATGAATTATTTTGAAAAAGTACAAAAAGCCTATCCTGAAATTCACAATTATGAAAACGCAGTAATGGAGAATAAATATTTCTCTTCCTGCGGTCACATGAATGATAGCGGTGCCAGAATGTTTACAGCAAAAATCATTAATGATTTTTTTATGAATAAAAATAAAGGTGTTGGAATAAAGTAAAAATCTGTTTTGTATAAATAATCCCCTATTTCTTTTTTCCACCCTTTAGGGCTGGGAAAGAAAAAAGAAATTTAACTATTTAGCATTAGTCGAAAATCTAAATGTTACCACTAAACGTATTCCCCTCTTAAGAGGGTTAGGGGCGTGTAAAAACGCAAGGTAAAGCACAAATTATTTTCATTTAGCAATAAACAAGTTCTTCTCTTGGGGAGGGTGTGTAAAAACAATAGCATAACTAATTTCTTTCTAATTATTATTTTACAGCTAAGTTTCATATACTTGCCATAGAAAATTTTCTTATGGACATCGCCTTCTTAACCCCCGAATATCCTCATCCCAAAGTAACTCATGCAGCAGGAATTGGTACGAGTATAAAAAACCTAACTGTTGCTTTATCCAATGAAGGAGTTGCAGTTACAGTGTTTGTCTATGGTCAGCAAACACAGGAAATTAGTATCGAAAACGGTATTGCAATTCATCTAATTAAGCACAGAAAATACAAATACCTAGGTTGGTATTTTCATCGAAAACACATTGAAAGATATTGCAATTCAGTCATAAAAAAAGAAAAGATAGATCTACTAGAAGCGCCAGATTGGACAGGAATTACAGCTTTTATGAAATTTAAAATTCCATTGGTGGTTCGTTTTCATGGTAGTGATACCTATTTTTGTTATTTAGAGCAACGCCAACAGAAATTAAAAAACTTTTGGTTCGAAAAGCTAGCCACTGTAGGAGCTAATGCTTTTATCGCACCCACTAACTTTGCATCAGAAGTATCGAAAAAACTTTTTAAAATAAAAAATAAAAAAATCCAGACCATTCATTATGGATTAGATTTGACTCAATTTGAAAATAAAACTCCAAAAGAATACCAATCAGGTCTAATCCTTTATGTAGGCACGATTATAAGAAAGAAAGGGGTTTTAGAATTGCCCAAAATTTTTTCTAAAGTCCGAAAACAATTTCCAGATGCCCAATTACTTTTAATCGGCAGTGATGCTCCGGATATTCAAACCAATTCAAGTTCAACTTGGGAAGTACTTTCGAATATGTTTCCTGAGGAAGAGAGAAAAAAAGTTGCTTACATTGGAAAGAAATCCTATGTCGAAGTACAGCAGTACATTCAAAAAGCCAATGTCTGTGTATTTCCTACCTTTGCCGAAACCTTAGGAATGGTAACCATTGAAGCCATGGCCATGCAAAAAGCAGTAGTAAATTCCAATATCGGCTGGGCACAAGAATTAATCATAGACGAAGAAAGTGGTTTTTTAGTTCATCCTAAAAATCACGATGAATATGCCGAAAAAATCATAGCCTTATTGCAAAATAATACTTTAGTACAAGAAATAGGAGCGCAAGCAAGAGCAAGAGTAGAAGCCAAATTTGATATTAGAAATTTAGTAAAAGAAAATATCGAATGCTATCAGCAGCTGATAAAAAATCAGTGATAATTAGTGTAATCCGTGGCAAAATAAACTGTAACCCTGAGCCTGTTGAATGGTAAGAGTCAGTTTTTTTCGTTCTTAAAGGATAGAACTCTCTTGAAAATTGATCAAAATTACGCCCTTTAGGGTTAGGGGAAATTAATTTTGATGAATTTTATACAATCCTTAAAACAGACAAAACAATCTATAAGTTGTAAATCACTATATTGTTTCATTTTGATCATTAGCTCCTATTAATCTGTGAAAATTAGTATAATTTGTGGTATAAAAAAGTATTATGTGTGTCACCCTGAGCCTGTCGAAGGGCATGAGTAGATTTTTACAATTCATTAAAACTAAAAATCTTCAGTTATCTCAAACAGACAACACAATCTATAAGTTGTAAATCACTACATTGTTTCATTTTGATCATTAGCTCCTATTAATCTGTGAAAATTAGTGTAATTTGTGGTATAAAAAAGGAATAAGCTAAATTACCACTACAAGGAAAAATGATGTAATTTGCGGTTAAAAAAATCAGACAGGTGATTATAGTCTACCATAAAAACAATACAGTTGTAAAAATAGTTCGAAACGATGAGCCGTTTGTGTTTGCATTAAATAGCATTGCAACTGCCTTAGTAAATTTAGCCAAATCCTATCCACAAGATTGGATAATTTGGTGTGCTATTGACTTTGAATCCTATTGGAACAAAGAGACGTTCAATTCCATTTTCCACCATCATAAAATAATGGCTTCTTATAGTTTTGCCAAGCAAAATTACATTCCCGATGCCATTGGTTATGTCGAAGAGTCTCCATTTATAAACGTCAATAAAAAAGTAAGTTATCCCACTTGGTTGATGAGTAGTGAAATAGGAGGAATCCATGCTTCGGTTTTAAAGGAGATAGGAAGCCAAATAAAAACGACAGCTAATTTCAATTACTTTTTAAATTCTGTAGCCAAAATAGGAATGCGAGCAGGACTTCTTTGTTATTCAGATCCTCGATTACTATTGGCTGGTACACCCAAAATAAAAGTATACCAATCAACTACTAATTATATGTTGTTCCGATTTGTAAAACAACATTACAAAAAACGCTGGTTGCTATTGCTGTTTCTGAATTTAGTACTCTTTGAAAAACGATTTCCAATTTTGCCTTTTTGTGCTGCTTTATTTTTTAAAAGCAGAAAAAACATAAAATTTGATGTAGAGGCTATTTCGGTACAATCCAGCTTAAAAACGGCAGATAAAAAAACAATAGATGTAATTATTCCCACGATTGGGCGAAAAAAATACCTTTATGATGTTTTAAGAGATTTAGCTCAGCAAACCCATTTGCCAGAAAAAGTAATAATTGTAGAACAAAATCCTTTAGAAGGAAGCATTTCCGAATTAGATTATCTCACAACAGTAAGTTGGCCATTTGCCATCAAACACATTTTTACTCATCAGGCAGGGGCTTGCAATGCCCGTAATTTGGCTTTAGCTGAGGTAGAAAGCGAATGGGTATTTTTAAATGATGATGATAATCGCTTGGATAAAGACCTAATTGAAAAGGTATTCACTAAAGCAATGCAATACGGATCCGAAGTAATTACGACAGTCTATCTGCAACCTCAAGAGCAACAGTGTTACAAAAACATTCATCAGTCTGGGATTTTTGGTTCAGGCAATAGTTTTGTAAAAAAGACTGCACTGGAGAAAATCCGTTTTGATAAAGCACTAGAATTTGGCTACGGTGAGGATACCGATTTTGGTTTCCAATTGCGAAACCAAGGTCAGGATATTATTTATTTCTCCGATTTAAAAATCACCCACCTCAAAGCGCCTATGGGTGGTTTTAGAATAAAAACACCAAGAAAATGGGAATCCGAAAGCATACAGCCCAAACCATCGCCTACTATTTTGTATGTCTTGCAAAAACATTATACAATCCAACAATTAAAAAGTTATAAATTAGTACTTTTTTTAAAATTGCTAAAACACGAATCAGTCGGTAAATATTTGACTTTTTATAAAAACTTCAAACAAAAATGGGCTAGAAGTGTTTATTGGGCAAAAAAACTATAAGAATAGTATATAATGAAAAGTAATAAGCAGTTGTAAATTGTTTGAAAATGTTAGTATTATATAAAGTTCTTTTTGCCAGGCTGAGCTTGTCGAAGCCTTTTTTACTAAAAATGTTAGTTTGATGTGGAATTTTTATTCTAAAAAAGTAATATAAAATGACGATATCTCAATGTTAGTATATGCGATTCCCCTGTTGAGAGGGGTTAGGGGCGTGTTTTGTAAGTGTTTAATATTTAGTGTTTTGGTTTTAAACATCATTGCTAGTGCTTTTTGTGTAATGAAATGAAGCAAAAAATGTATTGAGAATTATTTCAGCTCTAACTTTCTTGTTTGCGATACGATTATTTAACGAAAATCACAGAAATTTAGTATGAAAAAAAATATTGAAGGAGTACAAATTATATCTAAATTAAATGCTGAAATTATACACTAACCGAACCTATCTCACAGCAGAAAACAGAAAAATTGTCTTTCCGTTGTTGTTTGATTTATGGTATTTGCCAAACAATAATTTGTTGAAAAAATACCAAATCGTTACAACTATTGAAGAAGCGGATATTGCAATAGTTCCAGTTGATATAGGGTATTATCATAGCAATAACAAACAGCAAGAATTTGATAGTTTTGTAGCTAGAGCATTGGATCTGGGTAAAAAAGTATGGCAGTATTCAGCAGGAGATTATGGTAAAAGTAGTAGTAATGCAGTTTATACCTTTAGGTTGGGAGGCTTCGATTCAAAATTGAATGCCAATACTTTTATTATGCCTTCTTTTATTATAGACCCTTATACAAAATTGTCTCAAAGTTTTCGTCCCTTAGCTAAAGAGACACAACCACAGATAGGTTTTGTGGGACATGCTTCTAATGCTTGGAGCAAAAAACTAAAAGAATATTTGATTTTTATAGCCTATAATTTCAAGCGTTGGACTAAAAAAGTGGATACCGATTACCAACTTTTTTTCCCTTCTGTGAGTAAGCGTTTTCAGTTGCTGTCCTTGTTAGCAAAAAATCTAGATGTAAAGACCAATTTTATTTTAAGAGAACAATACAGAGCAGGGGCTAAAACGGAAGAGCAGAAAAATAAAACAACAGCCGAGTTTTTTGAAAATATAGAACGCAATCCCTATACTTTTTGTTTACGTGGTGCAGGAAATTTTTCAGTACGCTTCTATGAAACATTGGCAATGGGGAGAATCCCATTAGTTGTAGATACTGATTTTAGGTTACCTTTAAGCCAAAATATCAACTGGGCTCAGCATTGCGTAATGGCTCAGGAAGATAAAATAGTAGAAACCCTGATGGATTTTCATCAAAAAATAAGTAAAGCAGATTTTGAATGCATGCAAAAGAATAACAGAAAATTATGGCAGACACATTTAGAAAGAGAAGCTTATTTTTCGAATATCTATACCATGTTTAAAACGAAAGTTAAATGAAGTTTTCTTTAATCATCTGTACATATATGCGTTCTAAACCCTTGTTGCAATTGTTACAATCGGTTCAGAAGCAATCCTTATATCCCGATGAGATTTTAATAATTGATGGTTCAACTAACATAGAAACAGGAACCCTTTTAAGCGAAAAAACATTTTTAAACCTAAAGTATTTCTTAGTAACAGCTGAAAATAGGGGATTGACTAAACAACGGAATTTAGGGATTTCAAAAGTTGATGCACAATCAGAAATAGTTTGTTTTCTAGATGATGATACAGTTTTAGAGAAAGAATATTTTGAAGAAATTATAAAAGCATTTAAAACAAATGATGAAATTGTAGGTGTAGGCGGTATTGCTATAAATGAATACAAATGGAAACTACAAGAACCTAATGTTAGATATAATAAGAATAAATATTATTGCTTTGAGAATTATGTTTATAAAGAGGGTTTACGAAATAGAATGAGAAATTATTTGGGTTTAGCTTCAAATCTTCCCTCTGGAAGAATGCCTAGCTTTTCACATGGTAGGACCTCGGGGTTTCCTATGACGGGGAAAACATACGAAGTTGATTTATTAATTGGAATGTCGATGTCTTTTAAAAAAAGTATTTTTAAAAACATTCAGTTTTCTAAATTCTTTGAAGGCTACGGCTTGTATGAAGATGCCGATTTTTCTCTGAGAGCCTTAGCTTATGGAAAAAATGCAATCAATACCAATGCAAAACTTTCTCATTTTCATGCCCCTTCAGGAAGACCAAACCAATACCACTATGGAAAAATGGTAGTGAGAAACGGCTACTACGTTTGGCGAGTAAAAAATCCCAAACCTGAGTTGAAAGACCAATTAAAATGGCACGCCATCACCATACTATTAGCCATCATTCGATTATCAAATACAATCACAGCTACCAATAAAAAAGCACCTTTCACCGAATCCCTGGGGCGTTTTGTGGGGTACTTTAGTGTAATATTTAACAAACCAAAGGAATAAAATGAATAGTTTATTAAATTAGTATTGTTAGCAAGTAATGAAAAATTAAAAGAATATATAAATATGATAATAAAAAATTACCTTAGTAAAAATTATTTTAACTTATTAGTTGTTTTACTTCTTTTAGTTGGAATTTTATTGAGAATTTATAATTTATTAGAGCAGAGTTACTGGATAGATGAAATAATATCTGCAAATATTAGTAATCCTAACAATGAATTTAATTATGTAGTTTTTGAAACTCTGAAAGGGGCACCTCCTTTATATCAAGTTTTACTTTGGGTTTGTTATAGTTTTTTTGGATTCACTGAATTGGTTGGGAGGCTTTTTTCAGTTTTTTGTGGTAGTCTTTCTTTAATATTTATTTTTTTACTTGGAAAAGAACTTTTTAATAAATATGTGGGGCTTTTTGCTTTATTAATAATGTCTTTAAATCACTTTTCAATTTATTATTCACAAGAAACAAGAGCATATAGTTTATTACTTTTATTATCAATTATTTCATCATTTTTCTTTGTCAAATTTTTTTATAGGAATAAAAAAATATTTTTAATATTCTATATTATTTCAATAGTTGCTAATTTTTATACTCATTATTTTGGTTTTTTAATTTTTGGATTTCATCTGTTATTTATAATGTTCAATATAAAATTAATCTCTAAACTAAAATTAAAATATTTATTGATTGCTTTTTTTCTAATTATATTTTCAACTGTCCCTTTAATGCAAAATATATTAGAATTAGAAAATATAAAAAGTTTTTGGATAAGTAAGCCTAAAATTTATTTTTGGATTTATTATTTTCATTCATATTTTAAATCTTATTTTTTAGATATTATATATGGATTTTTAATTATTTATAGTTTTAAATTATATGTAAATACCTCAAAATTTGAAAGGAATAAATTTATATTTTTATTTGTTTGGATAATAGTTTCTTATGTAATACCATTTTTACGGAGTATATTCTCCACACCTTTATTGACTGAAAGAAATACTATAGTAGTTTTGCCAGCTATAATTTTATTAGTAGCATTAGGTTTATTTTCAATCAAAAAAGATAATGTAAAAATGTTTTTTATTTCTATTATTATCAGTTTTTCTTTTATACACTTATATACAAGTAATTATTATTATAAACCAAAAAAACAACAGTGGAGAAGTGTTATTGAAACTGTGAGCAAGAATAATAAAAAGAACTTTTTTGTTTATGATGTTGTTTATAAAGGTCATCTTTATTCGACATATAATGAAATGTTAAATATGAAATTAAAAATTAAAGATAAAAATGAATTGTTTAAAGATGTTCAAAGTAAAAAAACAAATAAATATTTTTGGATAATTGATGCTCATGAAGATAACATTGGTAAATTATTTTTTTTTAAAAACCATAAATTTAAAATTGTTAAAAGCTACAATTATAGAAATGCAAGAGCAATATTGGTTAAATGTTTAAATTAATTATGAAGTAGTTTAGAGAAGTATTTAAATAAAAACATGTTCAATAATTGATGTTCTTTTAAATTAATTTTTTGTAACTAAAACAAATAAAATGAAATCAAAAGTATATGTGTATGGGCTTTGTAATGTTTTCTATGATGCCTATTATATTCTAGGATTAAAGGAACTATATGGCGATTTTGAATTTAATACATCTAAATTTCCAAGATTTAAACAAGAGACTTTTGCGGTTATTATAGAAGAGTCCTATTCTGTAAAAAAGATAATTATTGATTCCAGAGATTCAAATGAAATAGATTTAATAAGTTTAGAATGGTGCGATGTTTATGGGAAAGTAAATTGTAAAGAAATATCAGAAGATAGTTGGGGACAAGAAAAAATCATAGTAATTGGACCAAGTTTTGGGATTAAAATTTGGAATATCTTCAGTACCTTGTTTCATGTGTCTTTTAATTTTTGCAGATTTAAAAATAATATTTCTAATAAAAGAGAATTTATTGCAAATTATTGGCGGCAATATAACAGGTTAAGATTGGTAAAGTACACTCCCAGTAGTTCATCTAAAAATCAAGTTTTTTTTTTTAGTAGTATTTGGAAGAAAGAAATAGAAACAAATAAAAATAGAGCTTTATTTATAGAAAGTTGTAAAAATAATTCAAATGTTATTTTTGAAGGAGGTTTTGCTGCAAGGACTAATGGAGATAATTTAGGTTATGATAATTTAGTATGGTCAAGAAAAATTCCTTTAAAAGTATATTTAAAGAAAACAAAAAACTCGGCAATTGCCTTTAATACACCAGCAGTTCTTTCTTGTCATGGTTGGAAATTAGCTGAATTCTTAGCTTTAGGAAAAGCAATAATTACAACAGCTCATTTTAATAAATTACCAGTAGAACTATTGAATTATAAGCATTTGATTTATGCTAACGATAGTGCATCAATTACAAAAGCAGTTGATGAATTAATATCAAATGATGAATTAAGAAATAAAATAGAATCAGAAAGTAGAAAATACTTTGAAGAATTTTTAATTCCAAAAATTGTAATTAAAAGGATTGTAAATCATATTAAAATATAATGAGATCTATTTTAATCTGTTACATCAATATATTCTATTTACTATCCTTCTCCCCTTATATGCGCTTTTCACCAAGCCAACCAATTCCATAGCTAGTGAAGAAAACTTATATGCCTTATAAGGTGAAAAAAACATTATAATCTCTAGGCTATTAAAAAACTTTGCGAATCTTCGAGTCTCTTTGCAAGCTTTTGTGAAACAATAATACAATGATAATTCAAACAAAAAACCAGCTGCTTATATGGTGAAAAAAATATTATAATCTCTAGGCTATTAAAAAACTTTGCGAATCTTCGAGTCTCTTTGTGAACCTCTGCGTTACAAACAAATAATCAAACAAAAACCCCGCTGCTTATACGGTAAAAAAAGCATTATAATCCCTAGGCTATTAAAAAACTTTGCGAATCTTTGAGTCTCTTTGCAAGTCTTTGCGAAACAGTAATACAATCATAATCCAAATAAAAACCCCGCTGCTTATACGGTAAAAAAACATTATAATCTCTAGGCTATTAAAAAACTTTGCGAATCTTCGAGTCTCTTTGCAAGCCTTTGCGAAACAGTAATACAATGATAATTCAAACAAAAACCCCGCTGTCAAGCGAGGTTTTAAAAAAAAATAAAAAAAATCTAAATCACATCAACCAAGTTAAGCACATTGTAGTTTCCACTATGTAGTGGATATTGAACCCCATTAACCTCCTGATAGAATTCAATCAACAAAAAATAAAATTCAAAACCACTTCCTGTAGGAACACTAGCCGGAGTTAATGTAACGGTAGAAGCAATGTTGCTTAAGGAAATAATAGTCTCAGAGCTATAGCTATTGTCATAAACTCCTGTTTCAAAATCCAATTTCGCCATACCAGAACGCAAACTAACAGCTGTAGCACCCTCAGGAAACAAAAGTTGTTGCGAACTTACAAAATCAGCAATAGTGATAGTGCCTGTAGCGCTGTCTAAAGTGTAAGAAGCATGTAATACAGCAGCTAAACGTGCTTTACCATTAAAATCAAAACCTTTCAAAAGAGCTTTGCCTTCTGCGGTCTCTAATCCTTTAGCAACAATACGTTTACCTCTCGCAGAAGTACTATCATAGTCTTTAATGCTATTCATCAATTGCAGCATTCGGCTCGACAATTTCGAATCCTTAGCGCGATTAAGCATGATTCCAACAGCATCTCGTATCAATTTACCAGATTTGGCGTTGGAACCAAATTCGCTTAGGTTTTCCCTTGTTCTTGCAAAAGCAGGATCTTTCATAATCCTTTTTTTGGGAATACCTCCCTTAGTACGTATTAGGTAATCTCCTTGACTCTTGTAAAAAGTTAAGTCATTTAAGGTGCCTTCTAACTTAATAAAACTACTTAATTTACCCATAATATAAATATTTAAAAGTTAATAAGTATCGAAAGTAAAACGGAATCTAATGATAATCAAAACATTGGTGCTGAAATAACCGAATAGGCAACATTCAACCAATTTGTTCTAAAAATGCTAAAAATAACAGTTAATACCAAAAAAACTAGTTTCTATTAAAAAATAAAAAACGATCATTTCGTTAATTTTGTAATATAATATTTGTTATTTTTTTAAAATAAAAAACGATAGATACCCGCAACATACCCGCAACATACCCGCAACATATCCGCAACATATCCGCAGTAGGCTCATAGTTAATAATTACAGTCTAAAAAAGCTATTAAATGAGCCATCAAATGCACAGTAATTAGTAGGTTTAGATTTTGATAATAACTGTTTTTGAGTGCAAAATAATGTTGTTTAGTTAGTATTTAAGAAAAATTTTATGAAATGTTGATAAAGTTATGAAAAATAGTATTAAATTTGTGGTTTCTAGATGGTTAAACAGTTAAAATAGTTGTTATGATAAGAATTGTAATTTATCCCAGTGATATTATGGCGCTTACTAATAAAAGCAATAGTTATGCCCGTAAAGAAATTCAGCGTATTAAAAAAGCACTGAACAAACAAAATCATCACATGCTAACAATCAAAGAGTATTGTGAATACTATGCTTTTGATATCAATGAAGTAACTGCTTTATTAGATAGATTTGAAAGAAAGTAAAATGAAATAAAAAACTGTTTTTCATTCTTTACATCAGTATATAAATATAATACGTGGATTACCTCTTCCCTTATATGCGCTTTTTACAATGCAAAGCAATCATAGTTAGTGACAAAAACTTATGTGACTTATATGGTGAAAAAAAGTATTATAGTCCTTAGGCTATTAAAAAAAAAAACATAGAGATACTTTGCATAATTCCAGTAACAGTAAATAGTATATAGGATTCGCTATGAATTTCCCACCCTTTAGGGCAGGGGAAAGGAAATTTCTTTTTTCATCCGTCCATCTGTGGGTTATTATTTTAGCTTATAGGAGCTTTTATAAGATTGTATAAATGACAACTAAGATTATAAAAATAAAACTTATATGCCTTATGTGGTTAAAAAAAAATCTAATAGTCCATGATTTACTCCACTCACTACTCACTAATTACTATTCACTAATTACTAAGCTCTCTTCACTTTTATAACTATATTTGCTAAGCTAGTAAATGACTACTAATACCAAGATGATTATAAAAAAGTAAATGAAGTTTGCCATAATTACTCATGTCGTACATTCCAATAGCAAGAATCAATATTTTGCCTATGCTCCCTATGTTCGCGAAATGAATATTTGGTTAAAACATGCCAATGAAGTAATAGTAGTAGCACCATTAGAAAATACGAAACCAACAGCAATTGATAGTTTGTATGAGCATCAAAGCATCAATTTTAGACAAGTTCCTAATTTTAATATAACCACTTTTAAAAATGGAATCAGTACTGTTTTTAAAATACCTAAAATTATAGTAGAAATCTTCAAAGCCATGCATCATGCCGATCACATTCACTTGCGTTGCCCAGGGAATATGGGCTTAGTGGCTTGTTTGGTACAAATTTTATTTCCTAATAAAACAAAAACAGCAAAATACGCGGGTAATTGGGATTCGAAATCAAAACAACCTTGGACATATCGCTTACAAAAATACTTATTGACTAATACTTTTTTAACTCGCAACATGCAAGTTGTAGTCTATGGCGAGTGGCCCAATCAATCTAAGAATATAAAGCCCTTTTTCACAGCAACCTATTCCGAAGTAGAAAAAGAAACCATTACTAAAACAATTAGTGCAGCCGCAAAAATAAAACTGATTTTTGTAGGCAGTTTGGTCGCTGGCAAAAATCCATTGTATGCCATTCAATTAGTACAGCAACTACAACAAACCAATATAAATATAATTTTAGATATTTATGGAGAGGGAATACTTCGAGGAGATTTAGAAAAATATATAGAGGTAAATAATCTCAGTCAGTTTGTTGTATTACAGGGTAATCAGAATAAAGAAGTACTTAAAAAAGCTTATAAAGAAAGCCATTTCGTTATTTTACCATCCAAAAGCGAAGGCTGGCCAAAAGCCATCGCCGAAGGCATGTTCTGGGGAGCTGTGCCGCTTGCAACTGCAGTATCTTGTATCCCAAATATGCTAGATCAAGGCAATCGAGGTATTTTGTTAGAAATGGATTTAGAAAAAGATAGTACTGCTATCAATACTTTGATACGCAATTCCGCAGAGTTTGAAAATAAAAGCCAAGCTGCCATGAACTGGTCAAGAAAGTATACGCTAGAGTATTTTGAAACTGAAATTCAAAAATTACTGCAAGCATGAGAGTAGTCCAACTAATAGATTCCTTAGAAGCTGGTGGTGCCGAACGCATGGCTGTCAATTACGCCAACGCACTGACGGATGAAATTGATTTTTCTGGTTTAGTAGCTACTCGAAAAGAAGGAAGTCTAAAAAAACAATTAGCAGAGAAAGCAAACTATTTATTTTTAAATAAAAAAAAGACACTCGACTTTCAGGCCGTTTTAAAACTCCGAAAATACATTGTTAGTAACCAAATACAAATTATTCAAGCACACAGTACTTCTTTTTTCTTAGCCGTATTGGTTAAATTGACGCTACCTAGAGTCAAAATAATTTGGCACGATCATTATGGAAATAGTGAGTTTTTAGAAAAAAGACCTAAATTTTTATTGCAATTGCAATCACCTTTTTTTAATGGAATAATTGCTGTTAACGAGAAGTTGAAAACTTGGTCATTAGAAAACTTGTATTGCAAAAACGGAATTTATTTGTCTAATTTTGCAACGATTGAAAAAGAAGTTGTAGAAAAAACAAAACTGCTAGGACAAGCAGGGAAACGTATTGTGTTATTGGCTAATTTGCGAAGGCAAAAGAATCATTTTTTAGTTTTGGAAGTGGCTTCTCAATTAAAAGAATCCCATCCAGATTGGAGTTTTCATTTGTTGGGAAAAGATTTTCAGGACAGCTATTCACAGGAATTGAAGGCTAATATAACAAAGCTTGAATTAGCAAATCATGTTTTTGTATACGATTCCTGTTCAGATGTTGGAGCAGTTTTAGCACAAGCTCTAATAGGTATTTTAACATCTGAATCGGAGGGATTGCCAGTGGCACTTTTAGAATATGCTTTGCATAAAAAAGCAGTGGTACTCACTGATGTAGGGCAAGTAGGGGCTATTGTAGAAAATGATGAAAATGGTTTTTTAGTACCGTCAAATAACAGTAATTTGTTTTACAGTCGATTAGTGGAATTAATAGAGGATCAATTGCTTCAAGAACGTTTTGCAGAAAAACTCCATTTGAATGTTGTTGCTCATTTTTCGGCAGCTTCAATTATAAAAGAATACCTTCATTGGATAAGAACAACAATTGTAAATGAATAGATCCGAAATCAATTATATTAATTTAGTGCTAATCCATATTGGTATAGCGCTGGTTCTTTTTTACATCCCTTTTTTGTCTAAAATTTATGCAATCCTGATTGCAGTTTTTGGAACCTATTATATTATTAAGAACAATAATAGAAACAACGAAGTCTTGTATGTTTCGGCTTATCTTGTAGGGGCTGAGGTTTTCTTGAGAATGACGGGAGGGAATTTGAATAATGAATATGTCAAGACAGTAGTCTCATTGTTAATGCTATTAGGTTTTGTATTAAGTGGTTTTTCTAAAAGCAGTATAGTATATTGGTTTTATTTTTTATTACTAATTCCAGCCGTTTTGGTTACAATGAGCAATCAAAATATGGATTTAGAAATTAGAAAAGCAATTACCTTTAATATTTCTGGACCAGTATGTTTAGGATTGTCAGCCTTATATTGTTACCAAAGACAGCTTACTTTAAGTCAATTACAAAATATAGTCATCTTTTTTGGATTACCTATTATTGCTACTTTAGGCTATTTATTGTTATACCATCCTAGTGTTCGAGATGTTGTGACAGGAACACAATCTAATTTTGCAACCTCAGGAGGTTTTGGTCCCAATCAGGTAGCCACTATTTTAGGATTAGGGATGTTTGTTTTTTTCTGCCAATTTGTTTTCATGTCTAAATCTAAAATCATAATGGCATTGAATGGAGGACTTTTCGTAGTGACCAGTTATCGTGCTATCGTAACCTTTTCTAGAGGTGGAGTAATTACGGGTTTTGCAATGGTTATTTTTGTATTACTAGCAGCTTATTTATTCAGTAATAGTACTGGGAAACGAAAATTAAAATGGATTCTATTTATGAGTGCTATTATGGGGATGAGTATCTGGAGCTATAGCGTAATACAAACTGGCGGATTAATTACTAAAAGATATGCTAATCAAGATGCTGCCGGTAGAGTTAAAGATGATCGTTTAGGAGGACGCGAACAGGTAATGGGAACCGAATTAGAACTTTTTAAAGAGAATCCCATTATGGGAGTAGGAATTGGAATGGGGAAATCCTATCGAGAACAAATGTTGGGACAAGAAGTAGCATCGCATAACGAAATTACACGTCTATTAGCAGAGCACGGTATGTTTGGAGTACTTATTTTATTGATTTTGTTTCTTACTCCACTTATTCTCTTCTTGAATAATGCTCAGAATATTTATTTCTTTTCTTTTTATGTTTTTTGGTTATTGACAATCAATCATGCCGCCATGAGAATTGCAGCTCCTGCTTTTGTGTATGCTTTAACCTTATTAAAGGTACAGCTGAAACCAATTGAAAAAGTAAATAGAGTTGTTTAATTTTCTATAAGAAAAGATTATTTAAACCGAATTAAGAATAAATGAAAGAATATACCTTGGCATTTGTAAATAGTTTACAAACTTGGATAAAAATTAAGCTTTTATAACTTATTTGAGTTGAATCTTTTCGGGAGAAAAACTATATTGCCAACAAAAAATAGAATGCCAAAAAACAAAATCCATTTTGAAATTTCCGAAAGGAAAATGATGCTGCATCTTGTGGATGTTTTTTGTATTGTAACGGCTTTGTATTCCGTAGGCTATTTTTTCGACTTAACGTATTTAAAGTCTTCGGTTTCTAATGTGGTTAACGTAGTAGTTTTAATCTTGTATCTTAAGGTTATTGGAACTATTTTCGAATTGTATAATCTTCAAGTGTCTAGTAATGAATTTCAAGTAACTAGAAGTGCCATACTAACGGTTACAATAACTGTTTTAGCCTATTTTTTAACGCCAATTTATTCGCCAGAATTACCTGCTAATCGCCTTCAAATTATTACTTTTCTATTAGTTGTTTTCTTTTCATTAGTTTTATGGAGGGTTTTTTATGTCCGTTTTTTGGCTTCCAAACGTTTTCATCAAAATGCCTTATTGATATGTGATGAGGATCAATTAGAAGAATTGATTTTAGGTATAGAAAACATAGATCCCCATTATAAAATTATAGCTTTTCTAAGCGATTTTAAAAATAAGGGACAAGAGTATCAACTCAATTTTCACATGGAAAGAGTCTTTTCTTCAAATTTAGTAACTTTTGTGAAAGAAAAGCACATTACCGAAATTGTGATTGCAACTCAGAAAAAAGATACCATCACAGCTGAATTGTATCAGCAACTATTAAAATTACTAGAATCAGGAAAGATAATTAGAGAATATTCGCAATTATATGAGTCTAAAACACAACGAATTCCAGTGCAATATGTAGCACGCGATTTTTATCGTTTTTTTCCTTTTAGCCGAAGTAATCAAAATCGATTGTATTTGTTGATTGTTCGAATATTTGAAATATTGATTTCGGTTATTGGTTTACTGATTACGATGTTGTTAATCCCCATTATTTTTATAATAAATGCTTTTGCCAATAAAGGAAGTTTATTTTATACCCAAGAACGTGTCGGTAAAGACGGTGTGGTATTTAAGATTTTGAAATTCCGCACCATGATAAAAAATGCCGAATTAGAGAAAGAAGTATTTGCTACAGTCAATGATAATAGAATAACAGCTTTTGGAAAGTTCATGAGAAAAACCAGAATGGACGAATTTCCCCAGTTTCTTAATATTTTAAAAGGTGATATGGCAGTTATAGGACCACGCCCCGAAAGACCATTCTTTGTAAAAGAAATTGCTAAAAGAATGCCTTTTTACGAAACAAGACATGTTATAAAACCAGGACTTACAGGCTGGGCACAGGTCAATTATTCCTACGGGGAAACTATAGAAGAAAGTTTGATAAAACTACAATATGACTTGTATTATATAAAACACAGGAGTTTTTATCTTGATTTTAGTATCACTTTAAAAACCATAACCACCATCTTGTTTTATAGAGGACAATAATTATAATTCCTTAAATTATAATCGGTATCGCTTTTTTGTTTTTTAACATCAATTGCACTAAGAAATAAGTCGAAGTTAATATCAAAGGCAATACAATAAATAAATGTGCTTTATTGATTAATACGATCAAATAAATTAGTAGACAAAGTAAATTAAATAGCGATACTTTATACATCCAAGACTTGTTTTCTCGAATGTAAAAAAAGAATAGAATCAGCAATGTCGGATTAAATAAAAGCACATTGTAATTGTTTGCTAATTCCAAATGATTTGAATAAAATCCCATAAAAAGGAAGAAGAATCCCAATAATCCCATTAGAGAAAAATAGAAATAATGAATTCCTTTTTTGTTTACTATTGCCAATAAGGCTAAAACAATTAAATAGGAATAAATGTTGTTCCACCAAGAGCTAGGATGCACTTCTTCAAAATGTAAAATACTTTGGTTTTTAGGAGCTAAAGCTTGGCTTTTATACTGAGTGAGCGCTAAGCTTTTTTGTAATTCTAAAGGCAGAAAAATTTTGTTGCCTAAAGCGTCTACCTTGCTTCCAAAAATGATACTGGTTCCTAGTTTTTCATAGAAATGATGATCGAAATAAGGAAATAAAATGCTTCGGTAAGTTAGCTCGGTATCTGTTTTTTTTACGATAACGGTCTCTCCAAGTGTTTTGTTGATGATATCCACTACCATCGAAGTACAGTTTTTATCTATGAATTTATACGTATAATGGCTGTCGCCTGAAGCTAAGGAAGTATTCAGGTTCTCAAAAATTTGCTGTTTTAATTCAAGGGGAATAGTAAGTTCTTGCTCATCAACCGAACGTTGTTCGTAACTATATTGGTTAATGAAATCAGTATAGCGATTTACAACAGCAAAATATTCCAAATCACCTTTAGCAAATTTCGGAACAAAATTAGGCGTGTTAAAATCAAATGCACCATAATTGTACACTGCGTCTACAAACTGACTATTGTCTTTTATTCGAATAGCTGTATGTCCAAAAAGGGAATAAGATTCGTTACCAAGACCACAAGTAATAACGCTTACCGTAGCATCTTTGGATAATTGAATATTTTGTGCCCAAAAAGCATTAAAAAAACTAAGAAAGAATAGAAGAAATACCGTTTTTTTAGAAGGGAAAATATGCGCCATAGTGAATGTCTTTGCTATTTTTTTCAAAAGTATCATTTTTTAGCGAGCTAACTTCTTTCTTCTTTTAAATAAATAGTCAATAAAAGAGCTTGTTGAAAATTGATGTTCCATAAAAGAGGACGCATTGACTATTTATCTTAAATTTGCGTAGCTATTATAAAAAGTAAATTGAAAATGAATATTAAAAAACACATCCCAAACAGCATTACGTTACTGAATCTTTTTTGTGGTTGTATTGCCATGGTTTTTGTAAGCAATCAAGAATTTGAAATGGCTTTCTTCTTTGTGTTTTTGGGAATCTTCTTTGATTTTTTTGATGGCTTCTTTGCTCGTTTGTTTAAAGTTACCGGCGAATTAGGTTTGCAATTGGATTCTCTTGCTGATATGGTTACTAGCGGAGTAGTTCCAGGCTATGTGATGTATTTTTTATTAGCGAATAGTCAACATGAACTTTCAAGTAGTCCTTACATTCCTTTTTTAGGTTTTATCATTACAATGGGATCTTGTTATCGTTTGGCATTTTTTAATATAGATACGCGTCAAACGGATTCTTTTATTGGTTTACCAACTCCTGCCAATTCTCTGTTTGTATTGAGTTTGCCATTGGTAGTAAAATATTCAGATTCTTTATTTGTTTTAGAAATCTTGAGTAATCAATGGGTTTTGTTATTGATTACCGCTTTTAGTGCTTATATTTTAAATGCCGAAATTCCATTGTTTTCTTTAAAAATTAAGAAATTTACTTTCAAAGATAATTTGCTTCAAATTGTTTTCTTAACGCTTTCAGTGTTGTTGTTAGTATTTTTTCAATATGCAGGAGTTCCGTTAGTAATTATTGGATATGTGTTGTTGTCGGTTGTGAATAATAGATTTTCATTGGATGGCAAAACAAAATAATCGTCGCCGAACGTCAAGTCCTCGTAAACCTAAAAAGAAGCCTTCTGTATTTCGAAAGAAACTCATTCAGAGCTTAGTTATCGCTTTTGTCTCTTTACTTTTTTTAGGAATTGTATATCATTATCGAAATGGTTTGGCTTATTATTTGAGTTTTAAATCCAATAAGGTTTTGGACAAAGCGGCGAGGGAAAAACAGATTTCCGATGTGCGCAATTATCAAGTTTTAGAGAAAAATGAAGCTAAAGCCATCGGGATTGATGTTTCGGAATATCAGGATGAAATTGATTGGAGTGAGGTAGAAACTTTGGATAACGATTACAAAATTTCCTTTGTTTTTATCCGTGCCACAGTGGGTGACGATCGATTGGATAAAAGATTTAAGGAAAATTGGCTTAAGGCCAAAGAAAATAAGTTGATCCGTGGTGCTTATCATTATTATCGTCCCAATGAAAACTCATTAGAACAAGCGGAACTTTTTATTAAAACAGTGACTTTGCAAAAAGGCGATTTGCCTCCAGTTTTGGATATCGAGCGATTGCCCGAAAATCAGTCTATTGAGCGTTTAAAAATTGGTCTGAGACGTTGGTTAATTGCTGTCGAGGAACATTATAAAGTAAAGCCCATAATCTATACAGGAGAACGTTATTATGATGATTTTTTGAAAGAAGAATTCTCAGATTATCTATTTTGGATTGCCAATTATAATTTCTATCGAGAAAAAATGCAACAAGATTGGCTCTTTTGGCAATTCACCGAAAAAGCGACTGTTTCAGGAATAAAAGGAAATGTAGATGTCAATATCTTTAATGGCGATTTGCAGCAATTGCAATTTATTACTAAAGAATAATTATTTTGTTTTTTCGATTAGTAACACTATTAAGGCAAAGAATAATAACATTCCAATTAAAGTAAGTACCGATTTAGGATTAGCGAAATTAGTGGTAAATCCCATCCATGCTATCTTTTTAGGCGGAAAAATACGTTTGTCTTTTGGGTTGTAATAGAAAATTCCATAAACCCAATTGTTAGGATCTTTAGACCATTTTTCTAATGTTTCTTTACTTGGATTGTTTGGATCTTCCATTGTTTATAGAATTAGTTTTAAAGCTGTTTACTAAAAACTGATCACTGATCACTTTTTTTAAAACTCTAACTTCTTTTTTCTTAATTCGAAATTTTGTCCCAAATAGACTCTACGTACCATTTCGTCTTCTACTAATTCTTCTGGTTTTCCAGCTTTTAGGATTCCACCTTCAAACATCAAATAGGTTTTATCGGTAATGGCTAGGGTTTCTTGAACGTTGTGGTCGGTAATTAGAATTCCAATGTTTTTGTTTTTTAATTGGGCTACAATTCTTTGAATATCTTCTACGGCAACAGGATCCACTCCAGCAAAAGGTTCATCAAGTAAAATGAACTTTGGATCGGTAGCCAAACAACGCGCAATTTCGGTACGACGACGTTCTCCTCCAGACAACAAATCCCCACGATTGGTGCGAATGTGTTCCAAACTAAACTCGGCAATCAAGCTTTCCATCTTAGCAACTTGTGCTTCTTTTGAAAGCGTAGTCAATTGCAAAACACTCAAAATGTTATCTTCAATACTTAATTTTCTAAAAACAGAAGCTTCTTGAGCTAAATAACCAATACCTTGCTGTGCTCTCTTATACATTGGGTAATGCGTAATATCAGTATTGTCTAAGTAAATAGTTCCCGAATTTGGTTTAACCAATCCAACAATCATATAAAAAGAAGTCGTTTTTCCAGCTCCATTTGGCCCTAATAATCCAACGATTTCTCCTTGGTTTACTTCCACAGAAATGCCTTTTACAACACTTCTTCCTTTGTATGTCTTTACTAAATTATCGGCTCTTAAAATCATCTTGTGTTCGGTTTTTGACTAACTGTATAACTGCTTCTTCGACAAATTAACGAATAACCCAATAAACAAATAGTGACATTAACAATTAATTATTCTTTTTCTTTTTTGGCTACAAATACAGAAATGAATATACTAGCTTCATAAATTAATAGCATTGGAATAGCTACAATAGTCTGGCTTACTACATCTGGTGGCGTAACAATAGCGGCTACAATTAATACAATCACGATGGCATATTTTCTGTATTTTCTTAAAAAAGCAGGAGTTACAAGTCCAAGTTTGGTTAAGAAATAAATAATTATGGGTAATTCGAAAAATAAACCACTAGCAATTACAGAGGTTTTAACCATTCCGATATAAGAATCTAAGGTAAATTGATTGATTACAGTGGGGCTAACCGTAAAGGTAGCTACGAAATTCACCGACATTGGAATAACAACAAAATAACCAAAAAGCACTCCTAAAAAGAACAATAATGAAGAGAAAAAGATGAAAATTTTGGCATTCTTTTTTTCGTTATGATACAATGCGGGACTAATAAACTTCCATACTTCCCATAAAATATAAGGAAAACTTAATATGAATCCAAAAAGCACACACATCCAGATGAATACGTTAACCTGTCCTTCCATTTCCGTATTTTGGATAATAAAAGGCATTTCGGTAATACAGATACTATCCGCAAAACCTAGGCTATGTGATAATTCACAGAAATAAACATAGGTAAAGAAAGTAGGTCTAGTTGGACCAAAAATAATAGTATCAAATAGATAATCACTTATAAAATAGGTGAACATTGCCATGATAATTACAGCAATTGTACTTCGAACTAATAACCATCTTAAGTCTTCAAGATGATCTAAAAACGACATCTCGTTTGTGGGTTTTTTTGCCATTATAGGATTCCTTCTTTTAGTATGTCATGTAAATGTAAAACTCCCTGGTATTGACCGTTATCAATAACAATAAGTTGGGTGATAGAATGGTTTTCTAGAATTTGTAATGCATCAATTGCCATAGTACTTGATGGAGTAAACTTAGGATTTTTGCTCATGATGTCTTTGGCAGTCAAATCAGCAAAAGTATCTCTGTCGTTTAACATTCTACGAATATCACCATCAGTAATAATTCCTATTACTTCATTGTTTTCTATTACTGCTGTGACTCCAAGTCTTTTTTCTGAAATTTCAAAAATAACTTTCTTAACAGGTGTGTCTGGACTAACCATTGGTTTCTGACTGTGTTCAATCATGTCTTTCACTTGCAGTAAAAGTTTTTTGCCTAAAGCTCCTCCTGGATGGTATTTGGCAAAATCTTCCGCTTTGAAATCGCGCATTTCCATTAGGCAAATGGCAAGCGCATCTCCCATTACTAGTTGAGCTGTTGTGCTATTGGTAGGAGCTAAGTTAATTGGACAAGCTTCAGCATCTACAGTGGTATTCAAAACGTAATCGGAATCTTTGGCTAGAAAAGAACTGCTGTTTCCGCAAATGGCTATTAATAAATTTCCATCTCTTTTTAATAGTGGAATAAGTGCTTTGATTTCGGGACTGTTTCCGCTTTTAGAAATGCAAATAATCACATCGCCTTTTTGAATCATCCCTAAATCACCATGAATGGCTTCGGTAGCATGCAGGAACATCGAAGGAGTTCCAGTAGAGTTAAAAGTAGCGACCATTTTTTGACCTATGATAGCGCTTTTTCCTATCCCTGTAACTACTAATCGGCCTTTTGATTCGAAGATAATTTCTGCAGCTTTTGTGAAGTTATCGTCTAAGTAATCAATTAGTTTTACAATAGCTTCACTTTCAGATAATATGGTTTTTTTGGCAATGGCCAATATATTTTTTTTGGATATCAAAACAGAATGTTTAAAATTTGTGTGTGTAAAAGAAATTTGTATCTTTATGTAATGCAAATTTATACAAAATACCAGATAATAAAGAATGAATTCAAACGAAATTGATATCCATAAAGAATTAAAGAAATATTTTGGCTTTAGTCAATTTAAGGGATTGCAAGAACAAGTGATTACTAGCTTAATGAGTAAACAGAATACATTTGTTATCATGCCCACAGGTGGAGGGAAATCGTTGTGTTATCAACTACCTGCTTTAATTCAAGAAGGAACTGCAATAGTAGTTTCTCCATTAATTGCTTTAATGAAAAATCAGGTTGATGCGATTCGAAGTTTGTCTTCAGAAAATGGCATTGCCCATGTTTTAAATTCTTCTCTTACTAAAACAGAAATAACTCAAGTTAAAAAAGATATTACATCTGGATTGACTAAGCTATTATATGTAGCTCCGGAATCTTTAACGAAAGAGGAAAATATCAATTTTTTAAAAAGTGTAACCATTTCTTTTGTAGCCATTGATGAGGCGCATTGTATCTCTGAATGGGGGCATGATTTTAGACCTGAATATAGGAATCTAAAAAATATTATCAAACAATTAGGTAACGTTCCTGTAATAGGGCTTACCGCTACCGCAACTCCAAAAGTGCAGGAAGATATACTGAAAAATTTAGAAATGTCTAGTGCTGTTACTTTTAAAGCTTCGTTTAACAGACCTAATTTGTATTATGAAGTACGAACAAAAACTAAAAATGTAGAATCAGATATTATTCGATTTATCAAGCAACACAAAGGAAAATCAGGAGTGATTTATTGTTTGAGTCGAAAAAAAGTAGAGGCCATTGCCGAAGTTTTGCAAGTAAACGGAATAAGTGCTGTGCCGTATCATGCGGGATTAGATGCTAAAACCAGAGCGAAACATCAAGACATGTTTTTGATGGAAGATGTTGAGGTTGTAGTAGCTACTATTGCGTTCGGAATGGGAATTGATAAACCCGATGTTCGTTTTGTAATTCACCATGATATTCCTAAATCTTTAGAAAGTTATTATCAAGAAACTGGTCGTGCTGGTCGCGATGGAGGAGAAGGTCATTGTTTGGCCTATTATTCTTATAAAGATGTCGAGAAATTAGAGAAATTTATGTCGGGCAAACCAGTGGCGGAGCAAGAAATTGGTTTTGCTTTGTTGCAAGAAGTAGTTGCTTACGCCGAAACTTCGATGTCTAGAAGGAAATTTTTATTGCATTATTTTGGTGAAGAATTCAACAGTGAAACTGGTGAAGGAGCGGATATGGATGATAATGTTAGAAATCCAAAAACCAAAGTTGAAGCTCAAAAAGAAGTGGTTCAGTTGCTTGAAGTAGTTCGAGACACGAAACACATTTATAAGTCTAAAGAAATTGTTTTCACTTTAATAGGCCGTGTTAATGCGGTTATCAAGGCGCATCGCACCGATTCGCAGTCCTTTTTTGGTTGCGGAATAAGTCATGACGAAAAATATTGGATGGCATTGTTGAGACAGGTATTAGTTGATGGCTTTTTGTCAAAAGATATTGAAACTTACGGAATTGTAAAAATTACCCAAAAAGGATTGGATTTTATTGCTAATCCAAGTTCGTTTATGATGTCTGAAGATCACGAATATGGTGTTGCTGAAGATGAAGCGATTGTAACTGCTGCAAAATCTTCTGGTACTGCCGATGAAGCTTTGATGGAAATGCTACGTGATTTGCGTAAAAAAGTAGCCAAGAAATTAGGTGTACCTCCTTTTGTAGTTTTTCAAGAACCTTCGTTAGAAGATATGGCTTTGAAATATCCTATTTCTCAAGTGGAATTGATTAATATTCACGGGGTAGGAGAAGGAAAAGCTAAAAAATACGGAGCTGAATTTATTGCTTTAATCAACCGTTATGTTGAAGATAATGATATCATTAGGCCAGATGATTTAGTCGTGAAATCTACTGGAACGAATTCGGTTAATAAGCTGTATATTATTCAGAATATTGATAGAAAATTATCTTTGGATGATATTGCTAAGGCAAAAGGATTAACAATGGATGCTTTAATTAAAGAAATGGAGCAAATTGTATACGCTGGAACCAAACTAAATATCAAATATTGGATTGACGATATGCTTGATGAAGATCAACAAGAAGAGATTCATGACTATTTTATGGAATCTAAAACCGATAAAATTGAAGAAGCTTTAAGAGAATTCGAAGGGGATTATGATATTGACGAATTGCGTTTGATGCGTATTAAATTTATAAGTGAAGTAGCGAATTAAAAAAAGTGATCAGTGGTCAGTTTTCAGTAATCAGTTTATAAAGTTGGCTGATTACTGAAAACTGACCACTGAATACTAAAAAATCTCCCCACGATGCGGTTTTAAAGCATCGCGAACTTGAATCATGTTTTCATCAGTAACTACCATAAAGGCGATGGCTTGCATTTCGCCATGCACTTCAAATCCAGTAATATTTAATGGTAACTTTTCAATAGCAATATATTCTTTTAAATGTATTTCGTGGTGTTCGGCCGTTTTTGCTGAAGCTGGTCCTCGGAAATCCCAAATCAATTTTATTTTTCTAGACATTCTTTTTAGTTCAAAAGTTTCAAAGCTGTAAAGGTACAAAGTCTATTTTACGAAGAAGAGAAAAGATGCTACATAATTAATTGTAAAGTGCGTTAAGGTTTAATTTTACTTTACGCAAATAAAACACAAAGTTCGCAAAGCTAGATTAAAACAAAGCTTTGCTAACTTTGTGTTTTTGTAAAAACATATCTTATAAAAAATCTTTCCGGACTTTGCGGTTAATTATATAAAGTCAGTTCAAAATGTTATTTTTGCAACTTCTTTCATAAAAAGAAAGCTAACAGCATAAATAAGATACCATGCCAAAAGAACTTTTACTTCAGGTGACTCCAGAAATAGCAGCAAATGAATTGTTGCTGAAAGATTATTTGTACAAACAAATAAAAGTTACGCCTCAAGAAATTCAGCATGTTGCTATTTTAAAACGCTCTATTGATGCGCGTCAAAAAGCGATAAAAATCAATTTGAAAGTGCTTATTTATTTGAAAGGAGATACTTTTCAAGAGAATATATTACAACTTCCAGAATATCCTAATGTTTCAAATGGTCAAGAAGTGATTGTAGTAGGAGCAGGTCCAGCAGGGCTTTTTGCTGCTTTACAATTGATAGAGTTGGGTTTGAAACCAATAGTTATCGAAAGAGGAAAAGACGTTCGTGGTCGTCGTCGAGATTTAAAAGCGATTAATCGTGATCATCTTGTTGATGAAGATTCGAATTATTGTTTTGGTGAAGGTGGAGCTGGAACCTATTCGGATGGTAAATTATATACTCGTTCTAAGAAAAGAGGCGATGTGAATCGCATTTTAGAATTGTTGGTAGCTTATGGAGCTACTCCAGATATTTTAGTCGATGCACATCCGCATATTGGAACGAATAAATTACCAAAAATTATCGAAGATATTCGTGAGAAAATAAAAGAATGCGGAGGTCAAGTTTTATTCGAAACCCGAGTAACTGACATTCTAGTAAAAAATAATGAGGTAGAAGGAATTATGACTCAAAATGGAGACCGAATTCTTTCTAATAAATTAATTTTGGCCACGGGACATTCTGCGAGAGATATTTTTGAATTATTAGATAGAAAACAAATATTTATAGAAGCAAAACCTTTTGCTCTAGGAGTAAGAGCCGAGCATCCGCAGTCTTTAATTGATAGTATTCAATACAGCTGTGATTATCGTGGCGAATTATTGCCACCAGCACCTTATAGCATTGTCAAGCAAGTGGGAGGAAGAGGAATGTATTCTTTTTGTATGTGCCCCGGCGGTGTAATTGCTCCTTGTGCTACTAGTCCGGGAGAGGTGGTTACTAATGGATGGTCGCCTTCTAAACGAGATCAAGCCACTGCAAATTCAGGGATTGTAATCGAATTGAAATTAGAAGATTTTAAGCCTTTTGCTAAATTTGGTGCTTTGGCAGGAATGGAATTCCAAAAAAGTATTGAACAAAAATCTTGGCATTTGGCAGGGCAAACTCAAAAAGTTCCTGCGCAAAAAATGATCGATTTTACCCAATCTAAAGTTTCTAAAGAAATATCTAAAACATCTTATGTTCCAGGAACGACTTCAGTGGAATTAGGACAGGTGTTTCCTGGTTTTTTAACGCAAATATTGCGTGAAGGTTTTACCGAATTTGGGAAATCCATGCGAGGTTACATGACTAATGAAGCTGTTTTGCACGCACCCGAATCCAGAACATCATCGCCAGTGCGAATTCCTAGAGATGGAATAACGTACGAGCATTTGCAAATAAAAGGCTTGTATCCTTGTGGAGAAGGAGCAGGTTATGCTGGTGGAATTATTTCGGCAGCAATTGATGGTGAAAAATGTGCTTTGAAGATTGGAGAAGCATTAAATAAAAAACCTCGAATAGTTACTTAATCGAGGTTGGGGATTTATTTTTTGTTTTTCAATCGGTCTTTAAAAACCTTTTCAAATTTTTCTAATTTAGGCTGGATTACCAATCTACAATACGGTTTGTTTTTATTGTATTCATAATAGTCTTGATGGTAGTCTTCGGCTTCGTAAAAGTTTTTAAAAGCTTCGACTTTAGTGACAATTGGGCTATTGTAAACCTTGCTTTTATTTAAATCATTAATGATGTCCTGTGCTATTTTTCTTTGTTCTTCATTTCTGTAAAAAATAATAGAGCGGTATTGAGTGCCCACATCCGCACCTTGGCGATTTAACGTTGTTGGGTCGTGAACGGTAAAAAATACTTTTAGAATTTCGTCTAAATTGGTTTTTGTCTTGTCAAAAGTGATTTGTACAACTTCTGCATGTCCTGTCTTTCCAGTGCAAACTGCTTCGTAACTTGGATTTGCTACTTGACCTCCCGAAAAACCAGAAACGACTGTTTTTACACCGTCAAGATTTTCGAAAATAGCTTCAATACACCAGTAGCAACCTCCTCCAAGAGTTATGGTTTCTAGGTTGGAATTTTTTTTCTTGTTGCTATTTTGTCCCGTCATGCTTAATGATAGAAGGAGGATTATTAAAAATGATTTTTTCATGATGTTGTTTTTAAGACTAGTGTTTTATTGTTATTTGCTGTCAGGGATAAAATCTAGAGCGATAGAATTCATGCAATATCTTTTTCCTGTTGGAGGTGGTCCATCATCAAAAAGATGTCCTAGGTGTCCACCACATCTACCACAAAGTACTTCAATGCGTTCCATGTTGTATGAGTTGTCGTCTTTGTATGTTACACTTTTTTTGTTTTCTTGTTCAAAAAAACTTGGCCAACCGCAGCTACTGGAAAATTTAGCTGTAGAGCGGAATAATAGATTGCCACAGGAAGCACAATAATAGGTTCCTTTATCTTCTGTATTCCAATATTTACCTGTAAAAGCCCTTTCGGTTTCGGCATGTCTCATTACTAAATAGACATCTTCTGGAAGTACTTTTTTCCATTCGGCATCGCTTAGTTTTAGCTTTGTGGTGTCAGTATTCGAGTAATATGGATTTCCGGGTTTGCTAATTTTATTGTCAGTTGTCATTTTTACTGTTTCTGAGGATTGTTTGTTTTGTCCACAGGCAGTGAGTATGAATAAAGGTAGTAAAAAAAGTAGATTAATTAAAGAACTTGTTTTCATTGGGATTTTTTTTAGGGTTTGTACGTAATTTAACGCTGTTGATTAATCTTTTGATACAGACAAAGATAATTGTCAAATAGATTTTTTAATGTCATCTAGTTTACAATTTAACAGCTATTTATAGGTTGTTTAACTAATTATATTTACGACCTAAGTTGGTTTTTGGTTTTGAAAATGATAGCAAATAATATATTGATAAATGATTTTAAGTGTTTTTGTACAGCTTTAATTGCTTTTTTATTTTAATTCGAAAGAGAACGTTAAAGCACTATTGATTCCTTATCTTTTTTGTATTTTTGTCTAGCTATAAAAAAATATGATAGAAGAAAACGTAATATTAGTGAATGAAAACGATGAGCAAATTGGTTTGATGCCAAAATTAGAAGCTCATGAGAAAGCGGTATTACACCGTGCCTTTTCGGTTTTTATTTTGAATGATAAAAACGAATTGATGTTGCAACAACGTGCGCATCATAAATACCATTCCCCAATGTTGTGGACTAATACTTGTTGTAGTCATCAACGCGAAGGCGAAACGAATCTTCAAGCAGGAAATAGAAGGTTGATTGAGGAAATGGGGTTTCAAGCGGAATTAAAGGAATTGTTTCATTTTATATACAAAGCACCTTTCGATAATGGATTAACTGAGCATGAGTTGGATCATGTTATGATAGGGAATTACAATGAAAATCCGTCTATTAATCCTGAAGAAGTTGAGTCTTGGAAGTGGATGGAAATTGATGCAGTAAAAGAAGATATTCTAGTTAATCCTGATATTTATACTGTTTGGTTTAAAATTATCTTTGATGAATTCTATCATTACATAGAAGCGCATAAAGTTTAAAAATTGGTTTTTGAATCTAAAATCAGATTATGAGAGTAACAATAAGTAGAAAAGCACATTTTAACGCAGCGCATCGTTTGTATCGAAAAGATTGGACTTTTGAGCAAAATGATGCTGTTTTTGGCAAATGCAATAATCCTAATTTTCACGGTCATAATTATGAATTAATTGTCAGTGTTACTGGAGCAATTGATCCTGAAACAGGTTATGTGATTGACGCTAAAATTTTAGCAGATATTATTAAGGAAGATGTGGAAGATGCTTTTGATCATAAAAATTTAAATTTAGATGTAGCTGAATTTGAAAATCTAAATCCAACTGCCGAGAATATTGTGGTTGTAATTTGGAATAAAATTAGAAAACGTATCGAAACTAAATTTGATTTAGAAGTAGTGCTTTATGAAACGCCTCGAAATTTTGTAACCTATAAAGGATTGTAGTGGTTTTTTTAAAGAATGATTGCATAAATAGTAATCAATGGTTTCGAATAAAATAAAACAAGATAAAATTTAAAATAAAAAATAATGAAGAATATATACCCATTGCAGTTTGTGCCTATTTTGAAAGAGAGAATTTGGGGCGGCGAAAAATTGAAAACTGTTTTAAATAAGTCAATCGAATCGGCTACAACTGGAGAAAGTTGGGAATTGTCTACTGTTGAAGGAGATGTAAGTGTTGTTGCGAATGGAGAATTAAAAGGAAGTTCTTTAATGACATTAATTGATGAAGCTCCAAATGAAATTTTAGGAACGGCAGTTTATGAGCAATTTGGAAAGCAATTTCCATTGTTATTTAAATATTTAGATGCTCGCGAAGATTTGTCTATTCAAGTGCATCCAAATGATAAATTAGCTAAGGAACGTCACAATTCTTTTGGTAAAACAGAAATGTGGTACATCATTCAAGCAGATGACGATGCTCGTATCATTGTAGGTTTTAAAGAAAAATCAAATGCTAAAGAGTATGTGGCTAATCTTGAAAACAAAACATTGCTTTCTATTCTTGATGATGTAAAAGTAAAATCAGGAGATGTTTTTTTCTTAGAAACAGGAACAGTTCATGCAATTGGAGCTGGTTTAGTTGTTGCCGAAATTCAGCAAACTTCTGATATTACTTATAGAATCTATGATTTTGATAGGGTAGATGCTCAAGGAAATGGAAGGGAATTGCATATTGATTTGGCTTTGGATGCTATTAATTATGACAAAGTAGATACTTACAAGCAATACGATAAAGAAGTAAATCAATCTAATGCAGTGGTAGATTGTCCTTATTTTACAACCAACTTTGTTCCTTTAGAAGGTCAAGTTGTTATTAATAAGAATGGTACATCATTTACGGTTTATATGTGTGTGGAAGGAGAATTTGAGTTGGATTATAATGGAGAAAAATACAATTATAAAAAAGGAGATACTGTTTTGATTCCAGCTGCTATAAATGCATTTGTTTTGAATGGAAAAGCTTCTATTTTAGAAATTTACATTTCATAGTGACTTATAAAAAGTTTATGTGTACTTTTGCAGACGCAAATTAAAATTAAAGAAAAATGGCAAACGTTAAGAATTTAAAGAAAGACATCAATTACGTTTTAGGAGATATTATTGAAGCAGTTTACTTGTTTGAAATTTCAACTACAGGAAAACCAACAGAAGAAACAAACGCATTAATTGACGAAGCGATTGCTGCTTTTGATACTTTGATCGTTAAAGTGAACGCTAAAAATGTAGAAAATAAAAAAGCGCATTTCAAACAAATCAATGTAGAATTGGAACAAACTGCAAATCAATTGATTGCTAAAATAAACGAATTGTAGTTAAAAAAAGGTCAAAAAAAGTTTGAATTTATTTTGGAATAACAAAATACAGACTTATATTTGCACCCGTAATGAGACGCCAGCGTAGCTCAGTTGGCTAGAGCAGCTGATTTGTAATCAGCAGGTCGTGGGTTCGAGTCCCTCCGCCGGCTCAAAAAACCATCTATATTTTAGATGGTTTTTTATTTAAATTGACGCTTCATTACAAAACATATTGAGTCGCCAGCGTAGCTCAGTTGGCTAGAGCAGCTGATTTGTAATCAGCAGGTCGTGGGTTCGAGTCCCTCCGCCGGCTCAAAATAAAACCACCTAAGAAATTAGGTGGTTTTTTGTTTTTAAGACTTTTATAGTATTTGGATTTTGGTAATATTTCGGGTCAATGCAAAAACCTGTGGGCTGACCATAATTAAGCATAAATATTAGTTAGCCTAAAAAGGAAGTATTCTATATTCCTAACACCTCTGAATTTTGATCT